>Ga0207421_10006549_pt1 | contig 12661 bp, 15 predicted proteins | sample SodLakKL_010_SED_4_FD_187542 | JGI IMG/M metagenome (GOLD analysis project Ga0207421, IMG submission 187542) | Alkaline sediment microbial communities from Lake Tanatar, Kulunda Steppe, Russia - 8KL_010_SED (SPAdes) (version 2) | ecosystem: Environmental > Aquatic > Non-marine Saline and... | reverse complement strand
CTTATGCGCCCGGTGCCCCCGGTAATGTCGCGACAGAAGCTGTGTTGGAGATGTTGCACGCCGAAGGTTTCACCACGCATGTGGACCCAGCGGTCATTGCTGCGGCGGCGAAAATGGCAAAGGGGATGCGATGATCAGGCTGGATGTGGATGCGCGCGGGGTCGCGACGCTGACCCTTGCGCGGGCGGACAAGCACAATGCGTTGTCGCAGGCGATGATTGACGATCTGACGCAGATGGCCGCGCGGATTGCAGCAGACCGGACGATCCGCGTGGTTGTTCTGGCGGCTGACGGTCCGACATTCTGTGCAGGTGGTGATCTGGGCTGGATGCGCGACCAGATTGCCGGCGATACCGCGCAAAGGCGGGCAGCGGCGGTATCGCTCGCGGGGATGCTGCAGGCGCTGAACACCTTGCCGCAACCGATAGTCGGGCGGTTGCAGGGCAATGCTTTTGGTGGCGGGGTTGGTCTGGCCTGTATTTGTGATGTCGCGATTGCCGCCGATCATGCGCGCTTTGGCCTGACCGAGACTCGCCTCGGGTTGATCCCTGCCACGATCGGCCCCTATGTGCTGGCCCGCATCGGCGAGGGGTATGCCCGCCGTGTGTTCATGTCCGGTCGGATGTTTGATGCAGCCGAGGCGGTGACGCTGGGTATTCTGGCCCGCGCGGTGCCTGCGGGTGATCTGGATGCCGCTATTGCCGGCGAGGTCGCGCCTTACCTGTCCTGCGGGCCTGTGGCGGTCGCTGCGGCGAAACGCTTTGCCCGGTCACTGGGGCCTGTGATCGATGCCGAGACAATCGCCCGTTCGGTTGATGCGCTGATCGCAGTCTGGGACGGACCCGAGGCGAAAGAGGGTATTTCCGCCTTTTTTGACAAACGTTCGCCACAATGGACGGGGTCGGAGTAGCGCAATGGTCTGATTTCCGTCTCAGTTCTGACGGAATTACACGATTAGATGGGATTGAGAGGATAATCCCATGCCCTTTGAATGGCCCAGCTCTGATCAGATATGTTACCGCTTGTGGCGGTTGCGCCGGCTTTTGGCTTTGTGCCTTTTGGTGCCAGCGGCTGTGGGGCTGGCGTTGGCGGTTGGGGGGCATCTGCCGGTGGACCATGTGGCGTTGGCGCTGGTGCTGATCGGCGGGCTGGTGATGATGCATCTGGTGCTGTTTCCTAACGGCACGCATGAAACGCTGGGTCTGACGCTGGCGTTAAGCGGGCTGTTGGCGGCGTTGCCTTGGGTGAACGGGCTTGGCGCGCTGGCACCTGCCGATTTTGCGCAGGCTGGGCTGGTGTTTGCCGTGACTGGTGCGCTGGTTGCCACGGGGCTGGGGATGGCGGTGCTAGTGCAGTTGCTCAAAGTATTGACATTTATCGGACCGTCACTGCGCTTGCCGCTGCGTGCGCAGACGGATGTTGGCTGTTCCGTGGCTGTCGCGTTGCAGCAATTCGCGATCAAGCCGCAGATCCGGCGGGGCCGGATCCTGACGGGGCAGGCGGATGCGCGCGGGTTCTTTGATGTGGCCGTCGCGTCGGCGCAGGATACGGACCCCGATCATGCCGGCCAGCCATTGGTCGGGCGCGCCACAGCGAAAGTCCTTTACAACGATAGCCATAGCCATGCTGTCCTGCTGCTGTTGCCTTGTGGCGCCATCAGCGTCAGCGCGCTGCACGCGACGCCGCAGCCTGCGGGTTGCCGCGTTGATTTGGCAGAGCTTGCTGGCGATTTCACCCTTGGCATGTATGTCCGCCACTGGCTGACCGACCAGCAGGCCGATGTCATGACCGAAGTGGCCGACAGGATCATCGGCGCGGAACCGCGTGCCAATGCGCTGGCGCATGGCGTGTCGTTCCTGTCTTTGGCCGGGCTTGTGCTGTCCCCGTCAGAACCTGTTGCGGACCGCGCGAAATAGCATCCCGAAATGGTGGCTGCGACATCGCACTTGGTTGACCCTTGCAGGGTGCAGCGGTATGGAGCGTTAGAGAACAAAGGGTGCGCCTGCGGGCCGTGCCTTTTTGAAAGGAACGCACTTTGCCTGATCTTGTCACTGACTATCTGCCGATCATGATTTTTCTGGGGCTAGCGATCACGCTGGGCCTGATCCTGATTCTTGCCGCGGCGATTGTTGCCGTGCGCAACCCTGACCCTGAAAAAGTGTCGGCCTATGAATGCGGTTTCAACGCGTTTGACGACGCGCGGATGAAATTCGACGTGCGGTTCTATCTGGTGTCGATCCTGTTCATCATCTTCGATCTTGAGGTGGCGTTCCTGTTCCCTTGGGCCGTGGCCTTTGGCGAGATCAGCATGGTCGCGTTCTGGTCTATGATGGTTTTCCTGGGCGTGCTGACAATCGGCTTTGCCTATGAATGGAAGAAAGGGGCGCTCGAATGGGAGTGATGACTGGAACCGCCGTGGGTGCCGACAAGGAACATGGCGCGCAACTGCTGAACGCGGAATTGCAGGACAAGGGTTTCCTTGTGACTAGCACCGCCGACATCATCAACTGGGCGCGCACAGGGTCGCTGCACTGGATGACATTCGGTCTGGCCTGTTGTGCAGTGGAAATGATGCACACTTCCATGCCGCGCTATGATCTGGAACGGTTCGGCACAGCGCCGCGCGCATCCCCGCGCCAGTCGGACCTGATGATTGTCGCGGGCACGCTGACCAACAAGATGGCCCCTGCGCTGCGCAAGGTTTATGACCAGATGCCCGAACCGCGTTATGTGATCTCGATGGGGTCCTGCGCCAATGGCGGCGGCTATTACCATTACAGCTATTCCGTGGTCCGTGGCTGTGACCGGATCGTGCCGGTGGATATCTATGTCCCCGGTTGCCCGCCCACAGCAGAGGCGCTGCTTTACGGCATTCTGCAATTGCAGCGCAAAATGCGCCGCACCGGCACCATCACGCGCTGAAGGAACTTGATATGACCGAAGCCTTGCAAGAACTCGGCGCTCATCTGGACCTGAAACGCACCGATTGCGTGCAGTCTTATGATATTGCGCATGGCGAACTGACCGTGACCGTTGCACCTTCGTCGCTGGTTAGTTTTGTGGAATTTCTGAAAACCGACAGCGTTTGCCGATTTTCGTCGCTCGTTGATATCACGGCGGTCGATTATCCCAGCCGCGCCAAACGGTTTGATGTCGTCTATCATTTCCTGAGCATGTATCAGAACCAGCGCATCCGTGTGCGGGTCCAGATCCGCGAAGAAGACATGATGCCATCCATCATCGGGGTGCATCCATCCGCCAATTGGTTCGAACGCGAAGTGTTCGATATGTTCGGGATCCTGTTTTCAGGCCACCCTGATCTGCGCCGCATCCTGACAGATTACGGCTTTCGCGGGCATCCCTTGCGCAAGGATTTCCCGACCACCGGCTATACCGAAGTGCGTTATGACGAGGTGCAAAAGCGCGTCGTTTACGAACCCGTCAGCCTGGTGCAGGAATACCGCCAGTTCGATTTCATGTCGCCATGGGAAGGCGCCAAATACGTCCTGCCCGGTGACGACAAGGCAAAGGCAGAAGGCAAGTGAGCCAAGCCAGCCTTCTTTACTGCGTCGGCGCGACAAAGGCGGGAACCTCTTGGTTTTACCGCGCTTTGCACGATCACCCCGATTGTGCGCTGCCCGCAGTGAAAGAGGCGCATTATTGGGACACTTTCGCCCCTGACGCCCGTGACAAGCAACTGGCAGCTTTCGCCCAGCGTTTGCAGGATTTGCATGACGCGCGGGCAGAGGCTGTCAGCGCAGCACGCGATTGGCAGGTCCGCAATCTGGACCGCCGGATTGCGGATATGGAAGCGCTGATCGCCGTGATCGGCGCGGATCGCACGGATGACCGCGCCTATCTGGCATGGCTGACTGAAGGGCGCGGCGCGGCCCGCCTTTATGCCGATATGACACCGAATTACGCGACCCTGCCAGACGAGGCGTTGGACCGCATGGTCAAGGCGCATCCGATGTCCAAGGTGATCTATCTGATCCGCGATCCGCTGGACCGGCTGTGGTCGCATATCCGGATGCAGGCGCGCCGCCAGCGGCAAAGCCATGAAGTATATGAGAAAAAGGCCAACAACATTCTGTACCGTATTCTGAACCGCGGGCAGGAAACCCATATCCTTGACCGCGGCGATTATGCCGGCACGATCCGCAAATTGCGCCGCGTTGTACCGGCGGAACGGCTTTTGGTGGCATTCGCTGAAACCCTACTGACGGCGGACGGACTGGCGCGGGTCTGCGCCTTTCTCGGCATTGCCCCGATGCGGGACATTCCGGCACAGGCCGTGCACGAAGGCGCACCGGTCCTGATGCTGGACAAGTTGCGCCCGCGCGCGCAAAGACTACTTTATGAACAATACGACTGGGTGGCCCGCAATGTCGGGCCCTTGCCACAGAACTGGCAGGACAATTGTGTAAGGATGACAGCATGATGGACGGTGATATCCGGGCGAGCGCCTATGACGACGGGTCAACGGATGCGCTGACCGGCGAACAGAAGATCCGCAACTTCAACATCAACTTCGGCCCGCAGCACCCTGCGGCCCACGGGGTGTTGCGTCTGGTGCTTGAACTTGACGGCGAAATCGTTGAACGCTGCGACCCGCATATCGGTCTGCTGCACCGTGGCACCGAAAAGCTGATGGAAAGCCGCACCTATCTGCAGAATCTGCCCTATTTCGACCGGCTGGATTACGTGGCCCCGATGAATCAAGAACACGCATGGTGTCTGGCCATCGAACGGTTGACCGGCACCGAAGTGCCGCGCCGCGCCAGCCTGATCCGCGTGCTTTATTCTGAAATCGGGCGCATCCTCTCGCATCTGCTGAACGTGACCACGCAGGCGATGGACGTGGGCGCGCTGACGCCACCGCTGTGGGGCTTTGAAGAACGCGAAAAGCTGATGGTGTTCTACGAACGCGCCTGCGGTGCGCGGCTGCACGCCGCCTATTTCCGCCCCGGTGGTGTGCATCAGGATCTGCCCGACCAACTGGTCGAAGATATTGACACTTGGGCGCAGACATTTCCCAAGGTGCTGGACGATATCGACGGGCTGCTGACCGAAAACCGGATTTTCAAACAGCGCAACTGCGATATCGGTGTGGTGAACGAACAGGATATCCAGGACTGGGGCTTTTCCGGCGTCATGGTGCGCGGATCGGGTCTGGCATGGGATCTGCGCCGTGCGCAGCCTTATGAATGTTATGACGAATTCGAATTTCAGGTGCCCATCGGCAAGAACGGCGATTGCTATGATCGCTACCTCTGCCGGATGGAGGAGATGCGCCAATCCACCCATATCATCCGTCAGGCCTGCGAAAAGCTGCGCCATGAAAAGGGTGATGTGATGGCGCGCGGCAAGATGACCCCGCCAACCCGCGGCGAGATGAAAACCTCGATGGAGGCTTTGATTCACCACTTCAAACTCTACACCGAGGGTTTCCACGTCCCAGCGGGCGAGGTTTATGCCGCGGTCGAGGCACCGAAGGGTGAATTCGGCGTCTATCTGGTCGCCGATGGCACCAACAAGCCGTATCGCGCCAAGCTGCGTGCGCCCGGCTACTTGCATCTGCAGGCGATGGATTACATCGCGTCGGGCCATCAGCTGGCCGATGTGGCAGCGATTATCGGGACGATGGATGTCGTTTTCGGGGAAATCGACAGATGACGATGGAACAGATTGTCCTTGGTGCGGTTGTCGCATCAGGGTTTTTCCTGTCTGCGCTTGTGTCACGGATGTTTCGGCGGCCTGTTGCCGGTGTCGTCTTTGGTGGCGTGGCGGGCATTGCCTTGTCGGTGGCAGTGTTGACCTATGGTCTTGGTGGACCCGTGGCACCGTCTGCCGACACCACATTGGAAAACTGACGCCGCGCTGGCGGGCGATGCACCGCTGCCGGTCGATCAATCAAAGGATATCGAAAATGAAGCGCGCCCTGTTTATTGTCCCCCTTCTGGCCCTTTCTGCCTGCGCCTACCCGATGGGCATGCCCGCACCGCAGGCGACACCTGCTGCTGTCGTCATGACACCGCCGCCACCGGCACCGACGGTCAACCCCGGTTCTGCGCGCGAACGGTTTCTGGCTGCCGCTGCCGCCAACGGGTGCGAAGTGAACACTGCCAATACATCGGCCATTCTGGCCGCTGCCACGCTGTCGCAGCCCGACATGGCCCGCGTGATGACCGAACTGCGCGCCGAAGGTGGCGGAGAGATCGCCCCCGATGGCCGGTCCTTCCGCGTGACATCAGGGCGCTGCGTGTGATCTGAATGCGCTTGCCCAGCCTGTCATCTGTGATAGTGGGTTTGCGCAACGGGCGGGCCGCTGTGTCCGCCCTCACTGGCGCTGATCTGCGCCGCTAGATGACCGGGATAAAGAAATGCTACGCCGCCTTTACCACGACCAGCCCGCAACCTTTGCTTTCACTGACGCCAATCTGGCTTGGGCCGAAGCGCAGATCAAGAAATTCCCCGAAGGCCGTCAGGCCTCGGCGATTATTCCGCTGCTGTGGCGCGCTCAGGAACAAGAAGGCTGGCTGACGCGGCCCGCAATCGAATATGTCGCCAAGATGCTCGACATGGCGTACATGCGCGCGCTGGAAGTCGCGTCTTTCTATTTCATGTTCCAGTTGCAGCCGGTCGGGGCCATCGCCCATATTCAGGTTTGCGGCACGCTGTCTTGCATGATCTGCGGCGCCGAAGACCTGATCGGCGTCTGCAAGGAAAAGATCGCCGACAAGGCGCATACCTTATCCGCTGACGGCAATTTTTCGTGGGAAGAGGTCGAATGCCTCGGGTCTTGTGCCAATGCGCCGATGGCTCAGATTGGCAAGGATTATTACGAAGACCTGACCGCCGAAAGACTGGCTGAAATCATCGACGAACTGGCCGCAGGCAAGGTGCCGGTGCCCGGACCACAGAACGGCCGGTTTGCGGCTGAACCTAAGGGTGGGCTGACCTCACTCAAGGATTTTGCTACTGGCTCGGCCAAATATAACGCCAGCGTACAGGCAGCCGTTGATATCGGTGACAGCGTTAAACGGATCGACGGGACCGAAGTGCCCTTGCTGACCCCGTGGGTCAAGAAGGCCCCGAAACCTGCCGCACCCAAGGCCACAAAAACCGCCAAGGAACCCAAACCGTCTGCCGATGCGCCTGCGGATGCCACAGGCGTAACCAAGCAAGAGGCGCAAGCCGCGTCAAAGGCCAAGCCGGTGTCGAAATCCAATCCTGAACCGGCTGAGACCAGCACTAACGGCACGCTAAAAGCGCCCGAGGGCGGCAAGGGCGATGATCTGAAACAGATCACGGGTGTCGGACCCAAGCTTGAAAGCCAGCTTAACGCGCTTGGCATCTGGCACTACACCCAGATCGCCGGATGGAGCGATGCCGAGATCGAAACCATCGACGCCGAGATCAAGGCCCGTGGCCGGATCACACGCGATGACTGGGTCGGGCAGGCCGCGGCTTTGGCAAAGAAATCGTCCTGACGACCGATCGTTACGCAAGAATCTGCGTATGGTCAGGGGTTATGCGGCCATTTGCACAAAAGATTTACCCAAGGACGTCATATCAGGTAGATGTCATATGGGGCTGGCCGCTGCAAATTGTCGCGTACCGGTCCGGCAATGAAATGCAAGGTCGCCATATGACCACCTGAGGGGAGAATTGAGACGATGAAAAATACCGCACCAATTTGGATGGGGGTCGCTGCGATTGCGGGCCTCGTGTTCATCATCGCCACGGGTGTGGCTTATGTGCTTTATGAATTTCCGATCACCAGCGCGGTTTTTGTTGGCGTGATCGTCAGCGGCATCGCTGCTGTCGCTTTGTTTCTTGGCTGGGCACCGCCGCTCGTTCCTTTGAAAGACGCGCATGAAAAAGCTGCCGTGACCCCCGATCCGGTGGCTGAACCTGTTGCAGCGCCGAAAACAGCACCTGCTGCAAAATCAGCCCCTGTTGCCGAACCAACCACCGCCGCAGAGCCAACACCTGTCGCAGAACCGACCCCCGTTGTAACGCCGGACCCTGTTGCCGTTCCACAAGCGGCACCTGATTTGGGCGAAGCTGGCAAACCTGTACTTCTGACCGCAGCACGCGATGGCGGCCCTGATGATCTGCGCCAGATCAAAGGCGTCGGGCCAAAGCTGGAAACGATGTTGCACGGCATGGGCGTATACCACTTTGACCAGATCGCCGCTTGGACCCCCGCCGAAGAAGCGTGGATGGATGACAATATCGAAGGTTTCAAAGGCCGTGTCACCCGTGACGCATGGGTCGCGCAGGCCAAGGCGCTGGTGGCTGGCGGCGCGGCGTAACGGGTGATATGAAACAGCACGGCAACACTGCACAGGCCAAGGCCGGACAACGCGTCGCGTTGACGGTGGCGGCTGTTGGTGTTGTCTATGTAATGGTCAACCTGATCGGCAGGGAATATGGCTGGTCCAACCGGACCATGGCTTTATTGGACCTTGCAGCGCTTGGCGGTTTCGGCTTTGCGCTGTGGCAGACATTTCAACTCTGGCGCGCGCGCCGGAACGACAAGGGCGAAAGCTGATGCTCAAGGACGAAAACCGGATTTTCACGAACCTTTACGGGATGCATGACCGCAGTCTCAAAGGCGCGCAGACGCGTGGCCATTGGGATGGCACCGCCGATATCATCAAGAAGGGCCGTGACTGGATCATCTCCGAGATGAAGGCGTCCGGCCTGCGCGGGCGCGGTGGTGCGGGTTTCCCGACCGGTCTGAAATGGTCCTTTATGCCCAAAGAAAGCGATGGTCGCCCTGCCTATCTGGTGGTCAACGCCGACGAATCCGAACCGGGCACCTGCAAAGACCGCGAGATCATGCGCCACGACCCGCATACACTGGTCGAAGGCTGCCTGATTGCGTCTTTCGCGATGAATGCACATGCCTGCTATATTTATATCCGCGGTGAATACATCCGCGAGAAAGAGGCGCTTCAGGCCGCCATCGACGAAGCCTATGCCGCGGGTCTGGTGGGCAAGAACGCCGCCAAATCCGGTTGGGATTTCGACATCTACCTGACCCATGGGGCAGGGGCGTACATTTGCGGCGAAGAAACCGCATTGCTGGAAAGCCTTGAAGGCAAAAAGGGCATGCCGCGGATGAAGCCGCCTTTCCCTGCCGGTGCGGGCCTTTACGGTTGCCCGACAACGGTGAACAACGTCGAATCAATCGCCGTTGTGCCGACGATCCTGCGCCGTGGTGGTGGCTGGTTCGCGGGCATGGGCCGTCCGAACAACGCGGGCACCAAGCTGTTTGCGATTTCCGGCCATGTGAACAACCCCTGTGTCGTCGAAGAAGAAATGTCGATCCCGTTCGAGGAACTGATCGAAAAGCATTGCGGCGGTATTCGCGGCGGTTGGGGCAATCTGAAGGCGGTGATCCCGGGCGGGTCGTCGGTGCCGTGTGTGCGCGGTGAAAACATGCGCGATGCGATCATGGATTTTGATGCTTTGAAGGAAAAAGGATCATCGCTTGGCACCGCAGCGGTGATCGTGATGGATAATTCCACCGATATGATCAAGGCGATCTGGCGGTTGTCGAAATTCTATAAACACGAAAGCTGTGGCCAGTGTACGCCGTGCCGCGAAGGCACCGGCTGGATGATGCGCGTCATGGCGCGTCTGGTTCAGGGCAACGCCAGCGTGGAAGAAATCGACATGCTGCTGGACGTGACCAAACAGGTCGAAGGCCATACGATCTGCGCCTTGGGCGATGCCGCTGCCTGGCCTATTCAGGGTCTTATCAAGAATTTCCGTGGCGAAATCGAAGACCGGATCAAGCACAAACGCATCCCCGGGATCGCGGCAGAGTGATTGGCCGTGCGGCAATCGTTGTGATCGGATTTGGCCTGTCGGCCTGTGCGACAGGGTCAGGTCCGGTGCGCGATATGTCCGATCCGGGTGTTGTCGCATTGGGCCAACTGCCTGTGCCGCAATATTTTGCAACCGTCGCTGTTGCTACGCAGGTGGCGCGCAATTGCGCGCGTTACCGCTTTGATGCCGAACTCGAATCGCTGGTCAACCAGACCCGCAATGCTGCTGATCGCGGGTCATTGGCCGCAGCGACCCAGCGCGCCGCGATCGAAGTTGAAACCGACGTGATACAGCGCAGCTTTATCGCCCGCCATCAGGTCGATTTCGCAGGCGGCGATCTTTGCGCTGCTGCGGATGCTGAATTGCTGTCTGCATCGGCTTTGGGTGCCTTGCTTGCGCCGGTCTAGGCGCTGATTGGCCGAAAAAGACCACGCGGATATGGCTGATATTGAATAACGGTCATTTAATCGCAATCTTTTGCCTCAAGGATGCCACCCCGAGCATCCATGTCCGAGGCAAAGAACATGAAAAAAAGAATTACAGCCGTCATCGTCCTGCTGGCCACGGTCAGCATCGCTGGCAACCTGTCGGCAGAATCGTCCCTGAAAGACGAACCTGCCGTGCGTGACGGGATCATTGATGTCGGTATCGCCTATGAAATTTCCCAACAATGCAGCAGCATCCGTGCGCGCACCCTGCGCGGTATCACCTATTTGCAATCCCTGCGCACCACAGCACGCGATCTGGGGTATAGTGACGCGGAAATTGATGCATTCATCGACAGCCGCGCCGAAAAGCGTCGTCTAGAAGGTCTGGCGCGCGCGCAACTGGCCGCATTGGGTGCTGTGGATGGGCAGCCGGATACCTATTGCACCGTCGGGCGCGCGCAGATGGCAGCAAATACCCGTGTGGGCTGGCTTTTGCGCTGAACGCGGGCCTGTGTGTTATGTGGCCCCCGTCGGAGCCTCCGGCGGGGATATTTAAGGCTCTGACGATGATGTAAGGGCCTGCCCTGCCTGACGCCGAAGCGCTTTGGGCGGTCGGTCATCAGGGTTGTGTTTTTTTGCTGATCGGACTGGTAACAGGCCAACTTGCGCGTTAGAACGCCAACAACGCGCCCACCCACTGCGGCACATGGCGCGACGGGAACAAGAAGGCACGCCATGTCTGATCTGCGCAAAGTCATCATCGATGGAACCGAGGTTGAAGTTGACGGGGCAATGACCCTGATACAGGCCTGTGAAGTCGCTGGGATCGAAATCCCCCGCTTTTGCTATCACGAACGCCTGACCATCGCCGGCAATTGCCGCATGTGTCTGGTCGAGGTGGTCGGCGGCCCGCCAAAGCCTGCGGCAAGCTGTGCGATGCAGGTCAAAGATCTGCGCCCCGGTCCGGAAGGCCAGCCGCCTGTGGTGAAAACCAACAGCCCGATGGTAAAAAAGGCCCGCGAGGGCGTGATGGAATTCCTGCTGATCAACCATCCACTTGATTGCCCGATTTGTGACCAAGGCGGCGAATGCGATTTGCAGGATCAGGCGATGGCCTATGGCGTCGATTTTTCCCGCTACCGCGAACCCAAGCGCGCGACCGAGGATTTGAACCTAGGCCCGCTGGTCGAAACCCATATGACACGCTGCATTTCCTGCACCCGCTGTGTCCGCTTTACCACCGAGGTCGCCGGGATTTCCCAGATGGGTCAGACCGGACGCGGCGAGGATGCCGAGATCACCAGCTATCTGGGCGAAACGCTCGACAGTAACCTGCAGGGCAACATCATTGACCTGTGCCCCGTGGGTGCGCTGGTGTCCAAGCCTTACGCCTTTACCGCCCGTCCGTGGGAATTGACCAAGACCGAATCTATCGATGTGATGGATGCGCTGGGGTCCAATATTCGCGTCGACACCAAAGGCCGCGAAGTTATGCGTTTCCTGCCACGCAATCATGATGGCGTGAACGAGGAATGGATTTCCGACAAGACCCGTTTCGTTTGGGACGGTCTGCGCAAGCAGCGGTTGGACACACCTTATATCCGTGAAAACGGCAAGCTGCGCAAAGCCACTTGGCCAGAGGCGTTGGACGCCGCAGCGACCGCCATGAAAGGCAAAAAGATCGCGGGTCTGGTCGGCGATCTGGCCCCGGTCGAGGCGGCCTTTGCCCTGAAGCAACTGATCGAAGGGCAGGGTGGTCACGTTGAATGCCGCACCGATGGTGCGAAACTGCCTATCGGCAATCGGTCTGCCTATGTTGGCACGGCGGCGATTGAGGATATCGACAGTGCCCAGATGATCCAGCTGATCGGCACCAACCCCCGTGTTGAGGCCCCCGTGCTGAACGCGCGTATCCGCAAGGCTTGGGCGCGCGGCGCTGATGTGGGCTTGATTGGGGAAAATGCTGATCTGACCTATGACGTGATCCATGTCGGGACTGATCGTCAGGTGTTGGTCGACACTGCTGCTAAAGATATGGGCAAGGTCACTGAAATGGACAGCCTTGTGATCATCGGCATGGGCGCCTTGTGCGAAGCTGATGGCGAGGCTGTGTTGAGTCAGGCTATGACTTTGGCCGACAAGACCAAGTCGAAATTCCTTGTCTTGCACACAGCCGCTGGCCGCGTCGGTGCGATGGACGTGGGCGCCGTGACCGAAGGCGGGCTTGATGCCGCGCTGGACGGTGCGGACGTCGTCTACAACATGGGTGCCGACGAGATTGACATCAAACCGGGTGCTTTTGTGATCTATCAGGGCAGCCATGGCGACCGTGGTGCGCATCGTGCTGACATCATCCTGCCCGCCGCCGCCTATACCGAGGAAAATGG
>Ga0207421_10006548_pt1 | contig 12661 bp, 7 predicted proteins | sample SodLakKL_010_SED_4_FD_187542 | JGI IMG/M metagenome (GOLD analysis project Ga0207421, IMG submission 187542) | Alkaline sediment microbial communities from Lake Tanatar, Kulunda Steppe, Russia - 8KL_010_SED (SPAdes) (version 2) | ecosystem: Environmental > Aquatic > Non-marine Saline and... | reverse complement strand
CCAGGCTGCTAAATTACAAAGCTATATCCAGGGCCAGAGTTAAGCTGTATTTTTTCTATAGTGAGGATATTGCAGAATTTGTAGAGAAGCTTAAATAGAAAAATGGTTTTTTGAAAGGTTCAAGCCTATTAATATCGAATTATATAATATGCACTAAAAAGCAGTTCATGATAACTAATGATTTGCAGGATAAACATAAGTTTGCTAGAATTATATTAAAGCAAGGATAATTTAAATAAAATAAAATGGTGATTAAATATGAAAGTTTATTGGTGTGATAAGTGCAAAGCGCCTGTTATTTTAACTGAACATAGTGGGAATGATGATTCCTTTGATTATAATTATTTAGATCCAGAAGATTTGATTTTAGATTATTTAAAAGACAAATCTAAAACCAAAAAGAAGAAATTATATAATTATTTTTTAAGTATAAAGAGAAGACTTGGAAATGCTCTCTCTGATAAAAATAAAAACAAGATATTAGATATGTATTTTGCTATTAACAAGAAAATAAAAAATGAGCCAAACAGTGAATTTTATAAAATAACTAAAAATTATTTTCTTTTTAAGCTCTATAATAGTGGTGAAGAAGCAAACAAAATATTAAATGAATTAGAAGAGAATTTTTTGTTAAGAATGAATGAAAGCAAAAAAAACACTTCAAACAAATGCTCTAAGTGCAAGTCTGAAGTGACATATTTAGGAAAAGATATTAGACCTGTATTTATGGAAGAAAAAATCATGTTGAGTGAACTTTTAGATAAAGATTTGATTAATGAAAATTTATGGGCTGGGAATAGTAGATATATTGTTGATGGTAAAAATGCTGATTTTGCAAAATCTGATCTTTATAATATTGATTTTGAGGATAAAAGAAATGAAATATTAATGAGGATAAAAGAAAATGAAAAAAAGGTAGATTTCAGTTCATTTATTGAAACAAATCAAAATCACTACAAAAAAATTGAGGATAAAGCCATTCGTTTTATTCAAAATGCTAATAATGTTTTTCAGGATAGTTTTCAAGTTGTGTCTTTTAGTGGTGGAAAAGATTCTTCGGTTACTTCAGATTTAGTGCAGAGGGCTCTAAAGAAACGAAATATAATGCATGTATTTGGGGATACGACTTTAGAATTTCCAACAACCTATAAATATATTGAAAATCTAAAAAAAGACCCTAATGCTCCCCCCTTTCTTTCTGCTTGTAATAATAGTAGTTTTGAGGAACCAAGAGATGCAAAATTCTTTGATTTAACTAATAAATTTGGACCACCAAGCAGAGTTATTTCTTGGTGCTGTACTATTTTCAAAACAGGACCTATTGGCAATACATTTAGAAATATTGCTGAAGAGAGCCCCATTTTTACTTATTATGGTATAAGGAGATCTGAGTCAAATAGTCGCAGTAATTATGATAAAATATCTCAAAGCCCTAAAATAGCCAAACAAACTGTAGCTTCACCAATCATAGATTGGAAGGATATTGATGTCTGGCTTTATATTCTCTCTAGAAATTTAGATTTTAATGAAGCTTATAGATATGGCTTCACTAGGGTTGGTTGTTTATACTGCCCAAATAATTCAAAGTGGTCTGAGTTTTTGTTAAAAATTTTCATGCCTCAAAAAGCTGAAAAATGGGAAGAATTTTTGATTGATTTTGCTGAGAGGATCGGTAAGCCAGATCCAAAAGTTTATATTCGTGATGGCAAGTGGAAAGCTAGGCAGGGTGGAAGTGGATTAGCAGATGAAGATGTTGCTGATACCATTATAGATGCTAAACCTTGTGGATTAGGGGAAAATGCTAAAAGCTATGAATTAACTAAACCAATATCAAACGAATTATATGAGCTTTTTAGACCTTTTGGAAAAATAGATAAAAGTAGCGGTAATACATTGTTAAATGAAGTTTATGTTAAAGACAAAAATGAAGAAAATGTATTTGTTCTTCAGGGTAAAAAAGGTCAAAATAACTTAAAGGTAAATATAATTCAAGCTAAAAACACATTACTTCTAGAGAAAAGAATTGAGTGTCAACTGCGAAAATATCAAAGCTGCATAGATTGTGGTGCTTGTGCTAATGTTTGCCCCTGGAATGCAATTTCTACTAATGGAAGCTATCAAATTGATGAAGATTTATGTAAAAATTGTTCAAAATGCATTGCTGCCTTTCATAAAGGCTGTTTGTTGGCAAAAACTACAATGGATTATTAAATCATGAGATAAGTTAGAGAGGAAGATATTAATGAGCATGACATTTGCTCGTCATGAAACATTTCACATCAGAACAGGTTGGTTAAGAAAAGGTATGAAAGCAATTGAAAAAGAGCCTCATATATTTTTAGAAGAAGTTGGAGATGCTATGGAGTTGTTGGGAATTGGTAAAAACATGATATCTTCATTAAGATATTGGCTTCAAGCTACCAATATTACAAGCGAAGAATATGAATCTTCAATAAAGGTTCAGAAAAAGACTGCTTTTGGTGAAATAATTAAAAAGTATGATGACTATTTTGAAGACATTGGAACTTTCTGGCTAATTCATTTTTATTTAGCAACTAACAAAGAACTTGCGACAACATGGTATTGGTTTTTTAATCATTTTCATTATGAAAAATTTGATAAAGAGCTATTATTGAGTGAATTAGAAGATTTTATTAAGCGTGAAGGTGAGGAGGTTCCAGCAAAGAGATCACTTACTAGGGATATAAATGTTTTGATTAGAATGTATTTATATAAACCAGAAGACCATAAATCACCAGAAGACACTATGGAATCACCCTTTACTGAGCTTAGACTCTTAACTGAAGAGGATGGGTTGTATTTATATAACAAGCCATCTCATAATCTTTTACCTCCTCATATTTTGTATTATTGTGTTTTAGAAAATAATAAGGACAGGAACGCCGTTAACATAGAAGAGATTTTATATAAGGATAAATCGGCGGGAAAAATATTTGATTTTAAACCTACAGATATATATTCCTACTTGGAATGGCTTGAAAGTTTAGGTTATGTCAATGTTTCAAAACAAGCGGGACTTAATTCGGTTAATCTAAAAATAAAATCCCAGCAAAAGGTTCTTGAGGATTACTATAATAAAGGGTAGTGATAAGATGACTGAGCTAGTCTTTATAAAAACATCTAAAGCATTTAAATACTCAGTAAATATAAAATATGATTTAGGTGATTTTGAAAAAATTAACTCTTTTATACCTACAGAAAAAAATGTCGAGCTTTTTAAAGATGTGTTTAGCTCATTTAAAAAGAATCCCACAACAAGAGCAAGAATTTTAACCGGGGCTTACGGAACAGGGAAATCTTTTTTTGGAATGGTTTTAGGTAGCATATTATCTTTTAAAGATAAATCAGAGAAATTTTCTGATTTCCTTTCTAAAATTTCCAAAATTGATAGCTCACTAACAAATAATATTGAGAAAGAATTATATAATAAGCCACCATATTTGCTGGTATTACCTTCCACTAATTATAAAACTTTTACCCAGGCTTTATATAATGGAGTAAAAAATTCACTGGAAAGAGAAAACTTAACAGATAAAATATTTCCAGAAACTAATTTTTCTGCTGTCAAGACAAAAATTTCTCAATGGAAAAATGAATACCCTGAAACATTTAAAGATTTTAAAACAATTTTAAAAATAGAGAAGGCCACTTCACTTGATGATTTTTTAAACTCTATTAATGAATATGATAAAGAGGCTTATGACTTTTTTACTAATGTTTATCCAGATCTTACTTCAGGGGGAGAATTTGATCCCTATTCAAACTCAAAACTTAGTGAAGTTTATGAAGAAATTTGTAATGAAATAAAGAAACTTGGCTATCAAGGCATATATATAATATTTGATGAGTTCAATAAACTGCTAGAAAATGACATTGAAAAATTTGATGGTAAAGTTTTGCAAGACTTTGCCGAAATGGCTAGCAGGACTGAAGAAAATGAAATTCATCTCTTGTTATTATCTCACAAAGATTTAGTTCAATACACTACAAATTTAACTCAAAAACAGACTGATGAGTGGAAAAAGATAGAAAAAAGATTTAAGATATTGGAAGCAATTAATTATTCAAGCAAGATATATGATTTGATTGGGGCAGTTATATGCAAAGAAACATCTGATTGGAATAATTTTATCGAGGCTCAAAAAAGTAATATTGATTTCTATGCCAAGAAAGCAGATGATTTAGAGCTATTTCCTTCCTTAAATGCCAAAGAAATTAAAAACAAAATAGTTAAAGATTGCTATCCATTACACCCTTTAGTAACAAATTTGTTACCTAAATTAGCTCAAAGAATTGGCCAAAATGAGAGGACTTTATTTACTTTCTTATCCACTCAAGAAAAAAATACTTTAGGTGATTTTGTTAAAAGCAAACATGAACAGGAATATCCACTCATTGATTTAGAGTATGTTTATAATTATTTTAAAGAACTAATGCAGCAGGAGCTTGAATATAGTAGTATTTATGAAGCATGGTCTGATGTTCAGATTGCTTTGCAAAAAGTTGGCAAAAATGATAAAGACAAGACCAAATTTTTGAAGAGTTTAGCTGTAATTCATGCACTAAAAAACTTTTCCGAAATATCCCCATCTAAACAAATATTAAAATTTGCTTTGGATCATGTTATGGATGATGAGAAATTTGAGGAAATATTTGCTGAGCTCATTGAAAGTAAAATTATAATTGAAAGAAAAAGCATTAATCAGGTTACTTTTTTTGACGGTAGTGAAGTTGATATTAATGAATTAGTTGATAGCAAAATAAGGCAAAACATTAATAGTTTCAATCCACTTTATCTGCTAAATGAATTATATAGTCCCCCTCCAGTGTATCCGAAAAAGTATAATGATGAATTTAAAATTAGAAGGTATTTTGCTAGTCAATATATTTATCCTAATGACTTGAATGTTGTTGATGACTGGGAAGATTATTTAAAAAATTATAATGCGTCAGGCTATATTGATGGAGTAATAAATTATATAATATGGAATGGGAAAACTGAAAAAGCAGAAATTATAGAAAATGTTAAAAAAGTATCTAATGAAAGGATTATTTTTGTTTTGCCTGATGAACCAGTAAAAATTAATGATCTATTGAGGCGACTTGATTCTTTATTAATGATTAAGAAGGACAAAAAATTATTAGAAAAAGATAAACTAATTGAAAAAGAGATTAATGCTTTTATCAAAGAAATCAAATTGCAGATAGAAAACAGATTAGATAATAAGTTAATAGTTAATCCATCTAGACAATTATTTAACAAAGGTGAATTGATTTCTAGCAAAATAAATCTTTCAAAGCTAACATCAAAAATATGTTCAAGTAGTTTTACAATGACTCCTAAAATTAATAATGAGTTATTGGTTAAAAATAAAATAACATCGCCACAAAAAAAGGCTCGCAAAAAAGTGGTGGAAGAAATATTAGTTAATGGATTAAATGAAAGACTTAACATTAGTGGATATGGACCAGATTATTTAATTTATATCAGCTTTTTCAGGAGTTCTAGACTTGATTTGGTATGCAATAAAAATGATGATATAAAGTTTTGTGAAGATTTATCAAGTAGTAATTATGGTGAGCTTGATAATAACTATAAAAATATTATTGTAAAAATTAAAGAAAACCTTTTTAATAAAGAGAAAGAAGTTAATTTAGGTGAACTTTATGATGAATTACGATCACCTCCATATGGTATAAGATTAGGGATTATTCCTATATTGATTGCTATTGCAGGCAGAATTGATAATGATATTGACCATGCGATTATTAAACATAATGGAGAAGAAAGAAAAATAGAAGCTTCTTTATTTGAGGAAATTAATAATCACCCTCATAGATTTTCTATTAGCAGACTTGATTGGAATACTCATAAGGAAAAATATATCAGTTATTTAGAAGATTTGTTTTTTAATAATGATAAAGCCAATAGAAATAGTATAAACCGAGTTGAGAGAGTATATTCTTCGATAGAAAATTGGCTAATAAATCTACCAAATTACTCAAAAGAAACTAAGGAAAATCTATCTGAAAATACAATTTTGTTAAGAAGATTGATAATGGGGCAAAGAAAAGAAGCAAAAACTTTGCTTCTACAATATATTCCTCAAAAGACTATTACAAATTCTGAAATAGAATGGAAAGAAATAACTTATAAAAAACTCAAAAAAATATTTTCTGAATTTCACAGAGAGTTACAAAATGCATACTCTGATCTCAAAAGACAAATTTTCGCTGAACTAACAAAAAAAATATTTATTTCAAGACCCCAGCAAAGTTTGTTTTCTAATGAATTTAAAAACAGTTTATTGAACTGGAAAGAAAATCTAAAAGAAGAAACAATTAATCATACTTTTGATAGAAAAACAAATTCATTTTTGCAGCTTATTGAAAATATAAAGATAAATGATTTAACGGATAATGAAATATTAGAGGAAATGTCATTGATAATAACTGGCTTCAAGTTAGAAGATTGGAATGATAATATTAAGGAAGAATTTATTAATCAAGTAGGTAAAGTAAAATCGAAAGTGGATAATTATGATAATAGATTAGTTCAAGATGATAATTGGGAAAATAATCAAATGAAGTTTGAACTTTACTTCGATGATGACATGAAACTCGTCAGAACATTTTCTGCCCAAAATTTAGATGGTATTGCTAAAATACTTGATAAGCAAGTAAGGCAGACAATTAAAGACATAGGAAATAATATTTCTGCTGAAGAAAAACAACAAATATTAACTTATATTTTAAAGGATATTGCTCAGAGTAAACTTTAAATTAGGGCGTGAGAATATGATTTATTTTGATAACGCTGCGACAACATTTCCTAAACCTAAAGAAGTTTATGAGGAGATGGATTCTTTATATAAAAAATATGGAGTAAACGCTGGCCGAGGAGCTTATGAAAATTCAAACAAATTAAGTGATATTATTGATGAGACTAGAGAACTAATAAAATCAATAACAGGATTGAAACAAAACTATCAGGTTATTTTAAACTCATCTGCTACAGAATCAATTAACTTGATCTTAAAAGGGCTAAACTGGAAACCTAATGATGTTATTTGCTATTCTCCTTTCGAGCACAATGCTACTTTAAGAACTTTGTATTATTTAGAAAAAGAATATAAATTGAATTTAATTAAAATTCCTTTTAATCCTATTACTTTAGAATTAGAAGGAAATAATTTTGTTGATGTTCTAAATAGAAGAAATGTTAAACTTGTTGCAGTATCTCACGTAACAAATGTTTTAGGGACAGAATTATCTTTGAAAAAAATAATTGATTTGAAAAATAGATTTGGTTTTAAGATCATTGTTGATGGTGCTCAAGCTGCTGGTTTATTAGTTCCTCCAGGAGGAATTGATTATTATGTTTTTGCAGGACACAAAACTTTGTATGGACCAATGGGAATTGGAGGTTTTTTGATTAATGATAATGCTAGTATGCCCAGGCCACTTTTACATGGGGGGACAGGGACACAGTCTGAGCTAAAAACTATGCCAGCTAAACTGCCCTTTAGATATGAAGCAGGTAGCCCTAATATTTTATCTATAGTAGGACTAAATACAGCTTTAAAATGGATTAAGAGTACTGGAATTGAAAAAATATATGATCGTAAGACAAAATTAACTTGCAAATTAAAAGAGATACTGAATAGTTATATTGAAACAAAATTATTTTTACCCCAAAAGGATGGAAACAACATCGGCATTATCTCAGCAAAATTTTCTGGATATTCACCTAATGAAATAGGAAAAATTCTCGATGAAAACTTTGATATAGCAGTTAGGACAGGCTTGCATTGTGCACCTGAAACACATGAATTTTTAGGCAGCTTTCCCGAAGGATTAGTCAGATTTAGCTTGAGTTATTTTAATACTGAGGAAGAATTAGATTATTTAAAGGAAAGTCTTGATTCATTTTTGTTATAGGAATGGTGGTTTAAATTGAAAGATAATTTGAGTGAATTGAATTTAAAATATCAATATAGATCTTCAGATGATGATATAGTAAATGAATTTTATATACCTACCTTAAAGAGAGCTGTTGAGTACAGAAGAGCTGTTGGTTTTTTTACATCAAACGCTTTAATGGAAATATCAAAGGGTGTTAAAGGTTTAATAAATAATGGGGGAAAAATATATTTAATTGCTTCACCAAAATTAGAAGAAAAGGATGTCGAAGCAATTAAAAAAGGCTATGAAGAAAAAGAAAAAATAATTGAAAGATCTTTATTAAGAAATATCCGTGACCCAAATAATCATTTTGAGGAAGAAAGACTTAACATTATTGCATATTTAATTTCAAATGATATTTTAGATATTAAGATAGCAACATTTCAAGGAAAGAAAAATGAATTAGGTTTATATCATGAAAAATTTGGATTGATAAAGGATAATTATGATAATAAAATTGCATTTACTGGATCTTTAAATGAATCACAAGCAGCCTTTAGATATAACTTTGAATCTATTGATGTATATTGTTCTTGGTTAAGCAATGAAAGTTTAGAAAGAGCAGAAGAAAAAGATTTAGATTTTAGTAATCTTTGGGAAAACAAAACAAAAAAACTTAAGGTTTATAATTTTTCTAAAGCAGTTGAAAACAAATTATTAAGTTATAGAAAGCCAGAAGTAGACTGGAATATCGACAACAAAGAGTTTGGTTCAAGCAGTTTATTTGAACCAATATATGAGTTCCCTGATTATTATCCTAAAATTCCTGATAATATTAACCTTTATTATTATCAAAAGGAAGCAATTGATACTTGGCTTGATAAAAATGCTCGTGGTATTTTTGACATGGCAACAGGGACAGGAAAAACCTATGCAGCTTTAGGGGCCGCAGCAAGATTATTTGAGAAAACAAAGAAACTTGCCATCATAATAGTATGTCCCTATCAACACTTAGTTGAGCAATGGGTAGAAGATGTGAAGGCTTTTAACATGAGTCCTGTTATTGGATACTCTCAATCAGAGCATCGCAATTGGAAGAGAAAATTTAAAGATGAGGTATTTGATTATAATTTAGATGTCAAAAAAAACATCTGTCTTATAACAACTAATGCTTCATTTGTCGATGAAAAAGTTCAGAAACAAATTAGTAATCTTAAAGAAAACATTTTGTTGATTGGAGACGAAGCTCACAATCTTGGTGCTACTAATATCTCAAAACACTTAAATTCAAATATTGAATTTAGATTAGCATTATCAGCAACTATTATTAGGCATAACGATGAGGAAGGCACAGAAAAAATTTTAGACTACTTTGGTGAAAGATGTATTGAATTTAATTTAAAGGAAGCAATAGATGAGGGATTTTTATCTAAATATTATTATTATCCAGTTTTAGTTAATCTAACTGCAGATGAACTAAAAGAATATCGCAGGCTATCAAAGCAAATTTCAAAATATATCATGACTGGGAAAAAAGGAAAAACTAAAATAAGTGAAACTGGCAAACATTTAGCGATAAAAAGGGCAAGATTAGTTGCTGGAGCTATTAATAAAATATCTGCACTAGAAAAGTTATTCGTTGAAAAAGAATATAAAAGCAAAAACCATATTCTTATTTATTGTGGTGCCACTACTGTTGAAGATATAGATTATAAACATAAAGTGCTTAAGCCAATTGAGAGAAGGCAAATTGATGCAGTAAGCAATTTATTAGGAAATAAACTAGGAATGAGGGTTTCCCAATTTACATCACGTGAAGATTCACATCAAAGAGCAATGATTAAAAAAGAATTTAGAAAAGGGTCTAATATTCAAGCTATTATAGCAATTAGATGTTTAGATGAAGGTATTGATATACCAAAAATTAGAACGGCATTTATTCTTGCTAGCAGTACTAATCCCAAAGAATATATCCAGCGCAGAGGACGAGTATTAAGATTGGCAGAAAAAAAGAAATTTGCTGAAATCTACGATTTTGTTACTTTACCTCGATCCTTAAAGAATGTTATTAATTTTCCTATAGAAGAACGAAGAAAGGATTTATCTTTACTAAGAAGAGAAATGGACAGGGTTGAGGATTTTGCAGAAATATCTGAGAATCCCCAGGATGGTTTGAAATTAATTAGTAAAATTAAAGACGTATACAAACTAAAAGAGCTATGGGGGTGATGAGAGAATGGAGGAGAAAGATTTTAAAATTGATGAGGCTAAATCTAAGAGACTAATAAAAAAAATACTTGATTTAGAAAATGAAAACCTGAAAACTAAAAAATATAGCAGGTCAGAAATGTCTGATAAGATTATTGATTTTATTAAAGAGGAAGTGAGAAAATGCTATTAAAGTCTTTAAAAATACAGAATTTTCGACAATTTATTGGAGAACAGGAAATTGACTTTGCTTATGATGATGACAAAAAAATTACTGTAATATTAGGGAAAAATACCAGTGGTAAAACAACTTTAATTAAGTCTTTTAAATGGATCTTGTATGGTGTATCAGATTTTGAAACTGAAGACCTTATTAATATACCAGTAGCTTCAAACATGGAGCCAGGTGATAAAGAAAAAGTAAAAGGAGAGATTGAGCTTAAGCATAAGAATACATGGTATATAATAAGGAGAGAACAGGATTATTTTATGACAAATTCAGGTGATGTCAAACCTGAAAACACTAGGCTTATTATACAATATAAGACTGAAGAAGGAAAATATGATTTTCTGAGAACTAGCGATCATATTGACACAATAAATAAAATTTTGCCAGAAGATTTATCCGATTACTTTTTCTTTCATGGAGAGCAAGTTAAAGAAATTGGTGCAAACAGAAGAGATGGCAAAAAAAATATTACGGAAGCTGTCGAAAGCATATTGGGTTTAGAAGTTATTAATTCGGCAATCAAGCATTTAAGTGGAGGCCCCAAAATAAGTGTAATTGGCAAACTAAAAAATCAAATTGATACTTCAGACAATGAAGAATTAGAGTATAATAAGAAATTATTAGCAGAGAAAGAAGAAGCTCTTGAAAATATACAAAGAGAAATATCAGACTATCAAAATACTATTGAGTTTTTGGAACAAGAAATTGATGAATTAAATGATAAAATTAGGGATAACAAACCTACTAGGAATCTTAAGAATAGAATAAATGATAATGAGATCCAAATAAAAGAAAAAATAGAAAAGAAAAGCGAAAAAATCAATAAAATAACTGATTTGATTTCTCAAAAGTCTCCAATGTATTTTATGCAGCCATTATTGTCTAGATCTATTAATCTGCTTAATAATTTTGAAGGATTTGAAGAGAGCATTCCTGAAATGCATGCTAATTCAATTAATTACATTTTAAATAATAGAAAAACCTGCATATGTGGTACAAAAATTGAGGAAGGATCAGAAGCATTTAAAAATCTAATAGAATTCAAGAGATATTTACCTCCCGAATCTATAGGTACAGTTGTAAGATTGTTTTTAAAAGATGTTCGTTATAATAGTACAGATGGCCAAGAATTTTATGAAGATGTTATAACTTTAATTAGAGAGGTAAGATTTTTAAATGAAGAGATTAAAGAATTAGAATCTCAAAATGCTAAATTAAGTCAGGAAATAGAAAACAAACCTGATGTAGGTGTTCTTGAAAAAGAAGTAAATTCAAAAAGTGAAAAATTACAAAGCAGAAAAAAGAAATTAGAACAAAAAATTTCAGAAAAGGGCAAACTAGAAAGAGATCTTGAAGAAATAGATAAAGAAATAAAAAAATTAGCTAAAAATAGCGAGAAAAATAGATTTACTTTGCATTGTCTTGATTATGCTAAATCTATTAATGCAAGGTTTGAAGAGCACTATAATAAGCTAGAAAGTAAAACTAGAAAGAAATTGGAAGAAAGAACTAATGAAATTTTCAATAAAATATACCATGGGGAGAGAAATATTAAACTAAAAAACAATTACGAATATTATTTAGAAACACCAGAGATTACTAGTGCTGCATTGCAAGATAAAGCTGACAAATCTGAAGGCTTAAAAACTGTTGCAAGCTTCTCATTTATTGCTGGAATAGTTTCTCTAGCAAGAGAAAAAATATATAATCAAAAGAGTGACGAAGTAGAAGGCTACGAGCCAGAACCTTATCCTCTAGTTATGGATGCTCCTTTTTCAGATACTGATGAAGAACACATTAAAAATATATCTGAGGTTATTCCAGAAGTTGCAGAACAAACAATAATGATAATAATGGAAAAAGACTGGAAATATGCTAAAGATGTATTGAGAAATGAAGTTAATAAACTTTATGATATGGAAAAAAGATCTGAAACGAAAACGTTCATACAAGGGGGTGAAATCGTTAGTGTTTGAAAAAACTTATATATTTCAAGGTGCCCATGCAGAAAAGGTCAAGATATTAACTAATGAAGCTAATTTGTTTAATAGATATATTGATGTTTTAATTTTAGCTCCAATTATTGGTTTTCTGAATGGTATAAAAGCTGATATATCTAAAGGAGAAGAGACTGCAAAAATATTTTCTGAACAAATTATCAAGGAAAGAGATAAGATAAAATTCATTTTTCAGTTAATTACTATGTTAAATGAAAACTACTCTTCAAATATAGATGAAAGAGTAAACTTAGCATTTAGGGTAAATGAAGGAGAAGAATACGAAAAATGCCTAGATATT
>Ga0207421_10006546_pt1 | contig 12665 bp, 9 predicted proteins | sample SodLakKL_010_SED_4_FD_187542 | JGI IMG/M metagenome (GOLD analysis project Ga0207421, IMG submission 187542) | Alkaline sediment microbial communities from Lake Tanatar, Kulunda Steppe, Russia - 8KL_010_SED (SPAdes) (version 2) | ecosystem: Environmental > Aquatic > Non-marine Saline and... | reverse complement strand
AGCTGTCTCAGAGGTGAAATTAATGTCCCAGGATAAAATTATTGTTAAAGGTGCTGCCGAGCACAATCTGCAGAATATTGATGTGGAAATACCCCGGGGAGAGCTGGTGGTAATTACCGGCCTCAGCGGTTCCGGAAAAACCTCGCTGGCCTTTGATACCCTCTATGCCGAGGGTCAGCGCCGCTATGTGGAATCACTGTCGGCCTATGCCCGTCAGTTTTTAGGCCAGATGGAGAAACCCCGGGTGGATTATATTGAAGGGCTTTCCCCGGCAATTTCCATTGACCAGAAATCAACCAGCAAAAACCCCCGCTCAACTGTAGGTACCGTCACGGAAATTCATGATTATCTCCGGCTGCTTTATGCCCGGATCGGCACTCCTCACTGCCCGGAATGCGGTCAGGAGATCTCCTCCCAGACGGTGGATGAAATTGTCGATCAGGTTCTGGAGCTGGCCCAGGGCAGCAAGATTCAGGTGCTGGCTCCCGTTGTTTCTGGCAGAAAGGGCGAGCACCGCAAGGTTCTGGCCCGGGCCCGCCGGGATGGCTATGTCAGGGCCAGGATTGATGGCGAAGTTCTGCTGCTGGATGAGGAAATTGAGCTGGAAAAAAATTATAAACACGATATTGAGATTGTGGTTGACAGACTGATTATCAAAGAGGGCATCAGGCGCAGGCTGACGGATTCCATCGAAACAGCCCTCAGTGAGGCTGACGGCCTGGTGATGATCGATGTGCTGGGAGCTGAGGAGATTAAATTCAGTGAAAAATTTGCCTGTCCCGACTGCGGAATCAGCCTGGAAGAGTTATCTCCCAGGATGTTTTCCTTTAACAGCCCCTATGGAGCCTGTGATAACTGTGAGGGTCTGGGGATAAAAAAGGAATTTGATCCCGATCTGCTGCTGGATAAAAAGAAATCGATCTCCGACGGAGGAATTCTGCCCTGGAGCAGCTCTTCCAGCCGTTACTATCCCCAGCTCTTATCGTCTCTGGCTGAGGAATATGGTTTTTCTCTGGATACCCCTATAGGTGAACTTTCGGAAAAGATCCAGGAGGTGCTGCTCTACGGGTCGGGGAAAAAGCTGAGCTTTCCCTATACCAACAGATACGGCAGAACCAGGCAGCATACCACCAGCTTCAAGGGAATTACCGGATATCTCAAGGAGAGAATCAACAATTCAAATTCTCCCGGCTCTCACCGCCGCCTGGATAAATATATGAGCGAAAGGCCCTGCCAGGCCTGCGGCGGCCAGCGTTTGAAGCCCGTGGTTCTGGCTGTGACTATCGGCGGCAAATCGATTGCGGAGTTCAGCGCCCTTTCCATAGGAGAGGCCCTTGATTTTCTGACCGGAGTCAGAGAAAGCCTGGATTCCCGCTCGCTGAAGATTGGCGAGGAGATTATCAAGGAGATCAAAGAGCGGCTGACCTTTCTCTGTGATGTGGGCCTGGATTATCTAACTCTGGAGCGTTCTGCTGCCACTCTTTCCGGAGGTGAAGCCCAGCGGATCAGGCTGGCCACACAGATAGGTTCGGGACTGGTGGGAGTTATGTATATTCTTGATGAACCCAGTATTGGCCTGCATCAGCGGGATAATAACCGGCTGCTGAATACCCTGGAGCATATCAGGGATCTGGGCAATACGGTTATTGTTGTGGAGCATGATGAGGAAACCATTCGTTCGGCTGATCATATCATAGATATGGGCCCCGGCGCCGGTAAAAAGGGCGGTAAAATTGTGGCCAGCGGCGATCTCAGTGATATTCTTTCTGCTCCAGAATCCCTGACCGGGAAGTTTTTGCGCCGCGAGGAGAAGATTCCCATTCCCGAGGAGAGGGTTTCCCCCGAAGACAGGCATCTGACCATCAAAGGAGCCCGTCAGCACAATCTTAAAGACATCGATGTCAGCATTCCCCTGGGCACCTTTACCTGTATAACCGGAGTCTCCGGCTCAGGTAAAAGCACCCTGATCAATTATGTCCTCAAGCGCAGATTGATGAAAGAAATCTACAGCTCAACCGAGCGCCCGGGAGACCACGATGAAATCGAAGGGATGGATCAGCTGGACAAGGTGATCAATATTGATCAGTCTCCCATAGGCAGAACCCCCCGTTCCAATCCCGCTACCTATACCAAGGTTTTTAATTATATCAGGAAAATTTTTGCCGACCTGCCTGAGGCCCGGGAGCGGGGCTACAAAAAAGGACGTTTCAGTTTTAATGTCAAGGGCGGTCGCTGTGAAGCCTGCAAAGGACAGGGAGTTAATGAAATCGAGATGCACTTTCTTCCCGATGTTCATGTTACCTGCGAGGTCTGTGGGGGCAGACGCTATAACAGAGAAACCCTGGAGATTAAGTATAAGGGAAAAAATATCGCTGATGTTCTTGATATGACGGTGGATGAAGCTCTGGAGTTTTTCACCAATGTCCCTGCCCTGGAACGGCGCCTGCAGACTCTTCAGGATGTGGGACTGGGCTACATCCGCCTGGGCCAGCCGGCCACCACCCTTTCGGGAGGCGAGGCACAGCGGGTTAAAATTTCCACTGAGCTGGGCAAAAGGAGCACCGGCAGCACCCTTTATATTCTCGATGAGCCCACCACCGGACTCCATTTTGCCGATATCCGCAAACTTCTCGGAGTCCTGCATCGTCTGCGCGAGGGAGGCAATACGGTGATAGTCATCGAGCACAACCTGGATGTGATTAAATCCGCCGATTATCTAATTGACCTTGGTCCCGAAGGGGGCGAACGGGGCGGAGAGGTGATCGCTACGGGAACTCCCGAAGAAGTTTCCCGGAGTGAAGGCTCCTATACCGGCTATTTTCTCAGGGATGTCCTGCAGGAAAAAGAAGGGGAAACTGAGGCCATTGGCTAGATCAGGCAGCAGGAGGCAGACATGTGATGATTGATGATGAAAAGAGAAGCAGTTCTCTGGAAGCAGAGATTCGGGAGCAGCTGGAGGAAGTTCCTGATTCTCCTGGAGTATATCAGATGAAGGATGCCCGGGGAGAGATAATTTACGTTGGCAAGGCTAAATCCCTCCGCCGGCGAATCCGCTCCTATTTCAGCTCAGGCAGTCACAGCTATAAAACCCGAATAATGATCGATGAGATCGAGGAATTTGATTTTATCGTGACCGATACCGAGGTGGAGGCCTATATTCTCGAGGCCAGTTTGATCAAAAAATACAGCCCTAAATATAATATTCGTCTCAAGGATGATAAAAGCTATCCCTATATTAAAATTACTGATGAGGATGATTTTCCCCGCATCTTTAAAACCAGGCTGGTGAAAAATGACGGCAGCAGCTATTACGGCCCCTATGCCGATGTTGATGCTGTCTATAAAACTATAGAACTGGCCAAGGAAATTTTTCAGCTGCGCTCCTGTAAAAAAGAAATCATAGCCGGCTCCCCCGAGGAGAGGCCCTGCCTCAATTATCATATTGACAGATGTTCCGGCCCCTGTATCGGGGCAATTTCGAAGGAGGATTACCGGGCCAGGGTGGAGCAGATCTCCCGTTTTCTTCAGGGTCAGCAGGACAGTCTGCTCCAGGAGGTAGAGGAGAAAATGGCAGAAGCAGCCCGGGAACAGAACTATGAGAAGGCTGCCTTTTACCGGGATGGGCTGCAGGCACTTAAGGAACTGGCCCGTCAGCAGAAGGTCATTTCCGGGGATTCTGCTGACCGGGATGTCCTGGCTGTGGCCGACACTGAAGCAGGTGAAACTGCCTGTGCCCAGATTCTTATAATCCGCAACGGCAATCTGATCGGTCAGGATTATCTGCTGCTGGAGGGCGCTGCTCAGGCAGAGCAGGAGGAACTGACTTCCTCCTTTCTCCAGCAGTACTATGCCCGGCAGCAGGATCTTCCTGCTGAGATTCTGGTGGATTTTCTCCCCCGGGACAAAGCTATGCTGGAGGAGACTCTCTCCAGTTCCCGGGGCAGCAGGGTCAGGATTATCAGTCCGGACAGGGGACAGAAGCGGCGTCTGCTGGAGATGGCTGCCTGCAATGCTGAACAGAATTTGAAGAAATCTCTGATCAAACAGAAATACCGGAAAAAGAGAGCCCGCCAGGAGTTAAAGGAGCTGCAGGAATATCTGGAACTGGAAAACCAGCCCTGCCGGATCGAGGGATTTGATATTTCTAATATTCAGGGCAGCGATGCCGTGGCCTCTCTGGTGGTATTCAGAAATGGTCAGCCTGATAAGAGCGGCTACCGCAGGTTTAAGATTAGAAATGAGGAAGGTCCTGATGATTATGCTATGATGCAGGAGGTCATCGGCCGCCGTTACAGCCGTCTGCGGGCTGAAGGCAGAGATTTTCCCGATTTGATTCTGGTTGATGGAGGCCGGGGTCAGCTCAATGCCGCTGTTAATGAACTGGACTGTCTGGGTCTGGCCCAGCTTGATATTATTGGACTGGCCAAGAAAAAAGAAGAGGTTTTCCTGCCAAATCGGAGTAAGCCGGTGATTATTCCCTCCGATTCTCCCGCTCTCCATCTGCTGCAGCGGGTGAGAGATGAAGCCCACCGCTTTGCCGTTAACTATCACCGTCGGCTGCGCAGCCGGCGTTTGACACACAGCATGCTGGATCAGATTCCCGGCATCGGCCCCAGCCGCCGTCAGGCTCTGCTGGAGCACTTTGGCTCCCTGGCCCGGATCAGAACTGCCAGCCGTCAGGAACTGCAGCAGGTTTCCGGGATCAGCACCAGGCTCTCACAGGTGATCAAGGACTATCTTGAGGAGCACACCCGCCCTATTTAGACTTTAACCTGAAGTTTCTTACCAGGCTGCTCTGCAGAGATGAAATAGACTGCCTGGGGGTGCAGAAACAGGTTTGCTTGGTAAAGCAGAAGCAGGCTGCTTTTGCGGGGCAGAGAGAGCAAATTCGTTCTAATAAGACTATTACTCAGTCCGTTATAGAGATAAATTTTACTAAAATTCAATTACTTGACTAAAATCTCCAGACCTATTATAATTCTAAATGGCAATTAATTTGCTATACTTTAACATGCTATACTTTAATAACTGCCTAGTTAGACAGCTACTGCAGTTTAAATTTTTACCAGACGATCTGGAGGTGAAATTTGTGGCCTATGTAATCAGCGATGAATGTATTTCCTGCGGCGCCTGTGAGCCTGAATGTCCGGTTGAAGCAATCAGCGAAGAGGAAGATAAGTTTCACATCGAACCGGACATCTGTATAGATTGTGGTGCCTGTGAGCCGGTCTGTCCGGTGGAAGCCATTAGCCCTGAATAGTTTTGCCTTTAAAAGCCGGAGCTTCCTGCTCCGGTTTTTTCTATTCTAGATGGAGACCTGCCGCAAATTTTTAATTTAAATTTATTATATTAAGCAGGACTTAAGAAAAAGACAGAGAATAACTAATACAGGTAAGAAAAATCTGAAACAGGAAATAACAGTAAAGAAAAATGAGGAAAAGGAAGAAAAAAGGAAGAAAAAATCAGGATGAAAGTGAAATCAGCTGGGATTATCATTTAAGGATATTATCATTTAAAAACCCAAGCGGCAGGAGGATGATGTTAATGCAGGAACTGAAAAAAGTTGATCCTGATATTGCTGAATTGATCGATAAAGAAGAGTTAAGGCAAAGGAATAATATTGAACTTATTGCTTCGGAAAATTTTATCAGCCAGGCGGTTATGGAAGCTGCAGGCTCCTGTTTGACCAATAAATATGCCGAGGGCTATCCCGGCAAAAGATATTACGGAGGCTGCGAGGTTGTTGACCAGGTAGAAGAGCTGGCGATTGAACGGGCCAAGAAGATTTTTCAGGCAGATCATGCCAATGTCCAGGCCCATTCCGGTTCACAGGCCAATCAGGCAGTCTATTTTGCCACCCTTTCACCCGGCGATACGGTGCTGGCTATGGATCTGACCCACGGCGGCCATCTGACCCACGGCAGCCCGGTTAATCTTTCAGGGGAGTATTATAATGTTGTCCATTACGGGGTCGACAAAAAGAATGAGGTCATTGACTTCAAGCAGGTAGAGATGCTGGCTGAGGAATATCAGCCCAAATTAATTATAGCCGGGGCCAGTGCCTATCCCCGGATCATTAATTTTAAAAAATTCCGTAAGATTGCTGACAGCGTGGACGCCTATCTGATGGTCGATATGGCCCATATTGCAGGTCTGGTGGCTGCCGGCCTCCACCCCAATCCGGTGGAAGAGGCTGATTTTGTCACCTCCACCACCCATAAAACCTTGAGAGGAACCCGGGGAGGATTAATTCTCTGCCGGGAAGAACATGCCAAAAAGGTTGATAAGGCGATATTCCCCGGTATTCAGGGAGGCCCGCTGATGCATATTATTGCCGCCAAGGCGGTAACCTTTAAAGAGGCTCTTGCCGAAGGCTTTGCCGAATATCAGGAGCAGATAGTTCGTAATGCCCGGGCCCTGGGAGAGAAACTTCAGGATTTCGGCATGAGACTGGTTTCTGGCGGCACCGATACCCATCTGCTGCTGGTGGATCTCAATAATATGGACATAACTGGCAAAGACGCTGAAACAGCTCTGGATAAGGTTTCGATTACCGTTAATAAAAATACCATCCCCTATGAAACCAGAAGTCCCTTTGTTACCAGTGGAATCAGGTTGGGCACCCCGGCCGTGACAACCAGAGGAATGCAGGAAGAGGATATGGAGTTGATTGCTGAACTTATCTATGAAACCCTAAAGAATTCTCAGAATGAAGCTAAACTGCAGGAAATTCGTAAGGATGTCCTGGAACTTACAGAGAGCTTTTCCTGATAGCTGCTGACTTAACTTGACAGCAGTTCTTCTCCAGCTGTCTTCAGACTGGCAGGAAATCTTTACTTTTCAAAGGGGCCCTGAGGGGCCCTTTTTTTACTTTTTTGAAGGAAATTGTCCAGAAAAACTGAATTGTTATAACAGGAGGCGAATTAGAATATGAACTATAAACTTGTAGCATTAGATCTGGACAGCACTTTACTGAACAGCAATAAAGAAATTGATACCACCACCAGAGATACCATAGCCCGGGTTCAGGAGCTGGGGTGTGAAGTTGTGATAGTAACAGGAAGAATTTTCCCTTCGGCGGTTGATTATGCCAGGGAGCTAAAATTGACCAGCGCTGTTGTTACCCATAATGGAGCAATTGCCCGCAAGATAAATGGCAAAATTATTTTTCAGCATCCTCTTCCAGATGAACTCTCTCAGGAGGTTATCGAGCTGGCTGAAATTCACGGTCTCCATCTTCAGGTCTATCTCGAGGATGATTTTTTCTTTCGCTATCGCAACAGACTGGCTGAAGAGTACGAAAACTCAATTGGAGTCAGAGGTCAGGAACTGGGTCGAAGATTAACCGGACTGGCGGGAAAAACCGTCCATAAGCTGCTGGTCATTGAAGATGACCCTGATCGCTGGAGCTATTATAAAGGTTATTTGCAGAAACATTACGGTCGGCGTCTCAACATCACCTCTTCTTCTGATTCCTTTATTGAAATTATGGCTGCCGGAGTGAATAAGGGCCGCACGCTGGCTGATCTCTGCCGGGAGTGGGGCTATCAGCAGTCTGAAGTGGTGGCGATTGGAGATAATTATAATGATTGCGAAATGCTGGAATGGGCCGAACTTGGAATTGCCATGGCCAATGCCCCTGAAGAAGTTCGGGCGCTGGCAGATCGGATTACTGCTGATAATGATAACCAGGGGGTAGCCCGGGCCCTGGAGTATTTATTTCTGGCCGATGCTGAAACCGGGGAAAGTTCGAAAAAGGGCAACTCAGAAACCTCCCGGGACAGGGTTGAGCAGGCTGCTGAATCTGAAAATTCATAGGGGGCTGTTACTTTGTTTGCCTGGAAATTGATCAAAGAGGTCTTCAGCTGTTTTTATGATAATCTCTTTTTCCTGATATTCTTTAATATCCTCTGGTTTGTGCTGGTTTTTCCTCTGCTCTTTCTCAGCTTTCAGGGGCTGGTAATGGGCTTTTTTCTCCTGCTGCTCACATTAATTCCAGTCGGCCCCCTGTTTCTCTCAGGACTAAAGGTGCTGGACAGGCTGGCAGCAGGAGAGAAAGCCAGGTTTCGGGATCTTTTTCTAAATTTAAAGAAGAGCTTTTTCCCGGGACTTATTGGATTTATTTACAGTTTGATAGTTTATCTGATCCTGATAGTAGATATTTACTTTTTCTACACCAGGATTGAACAGAGCTATCTGATGATTCCTCTGGCTGTAATTATTTTTTATTTAATTATATTTTTCAGCATGTCCCAGCTCTATTTCTGGGGACTGAATGTCAGAGAAAGAGGGATATCACTCTGGCAGAAAATAAAAAAATCCCTGCTGCTGGTGCTGGATAACATGCTGGCCAGCTTTTTATGGCTTATGTTTGTAATCAGCTTTACCGCTCTGCTGCTGGTTATCCTTCCAGGTATACCGATTCTCTTTTTTGGGCTTATAGGTTTAACCCTTATGATCGGCAACAGGATGATAATGCAGCAGTACAGCGAAGACAAGGCTGCAGAAGAAGGAGATGATAATCAGGATGGCTGAATATTACGCCGGGGTTGATCTGGGTGGAACTAAAATTTTGACAGGTATCGGGGATGCCAGCGGCAGAATAATTGCCAGAAGCAGATCCCGAACCGAGGTTGAAAGGGGAGAAAGGGCTATTGTTAAAAATATTATCCGTTCAATCCACCGGGCGCTGGAGAAAGCAGAGCTTGAAATTGAGAGCCTGAACTGCCTGGGAATTGGCAGTCCCGGACCTCTCAATATCACCGAGGGGATAGTCTATGAAACTTCCAATCTTCCCTTCAGGCGCTTTCCCATTGTAGCAATGCTGGAGGAAGAAATTGCTCTGCCTGTTCTGCTGGAAAATGATGCTAATGCAGCAGCTCTAGCTGAAAAAATGTTTGGTGCTGGACAGCAGGTTGAGGAGATGATTTACATAACAATCAGCACCGGAATTGGAGGAGGAATCATCAACCAGGGACGCATCTTCCATGGCTGCTGTGATGGGGCTGGTGAAATCGGCCATATGATCGTCAATCCCGGAGGTCCGACCTGTGGTTTTAAACAGCACCGGGGCTGTCTGGAGGCCATGGCTTCTGGAACAGCAATAATCAGAGAGGCCAGAAAAGCTCTGCAGCAGCAGGAGGTAGATGGTTTTCTGGGGTTTGAGGGCTCTGCCGAGGAGCTTACCGGTTTTCAGCTGGCCCGGGCTGCCAGGCAGGGGGATCAGGCTGCTCAGGAAATATACGAGGAAATGGGCTTCTATCTGGGAATCGGGGTGGCCAATCTGATTGATCTCTTAAATCCCGAACTAATTGTTTTCGGAGGAGGAGTAATGAAGGCCAGAGATTTATTCTGGGAGATAATGGAGCACTCGGTTGCCGATCACGCCATTCCAGCAGTCAGAGAGGACTGCCGGCTGGTGGAAGCGGAACTGGGTGAAGATGTTGGCCTGGCCGGGGCACTAGCAGTAGCAATCAGCAGAGGTGGAAAAGATGCAGGAAAAGAAGATTGAACCTGCCCTCAGTCTGGCAGAAATTGCCCGGGACTTAAAACTGGAGTTTCTGGCAGGTTCAAAATATCGAGAAAATTTAATAACAGTCAGTGACCTGAAAAGACCGGGGCTGGAGCTTACCGGTTTCTGGAAACATTTTGTTCCCGAGAGGATTCACCTGCTGGGAAGAACAGAAATTTCCTATCTTGAGGAACTATCCCGGGAGACCAGGGAGAGACGCTTAAATAAATTTTATTCCTTCAACCCGGCAGCAGTGATTATCACCAGGGGAATTGATCCTCCAGCAAGCCTGATCGAGCTTGCCGAGCAGGCCGGAATACCGGTCCTGAGGTCTGAAGTCTCTACCACAAAATTTATCAGCCTGCTCTCCGGCTATCTCGAGGATAAGCTGGCCCCGCGCAAAATAATCCACGGTGTGCTGGTTGATATTTATGGAATGGGAGTCCTGCTCAAGGGCAAAAGTGGTATCGGCAAGAGCGAAACAGCAATTGCTCTGGTCAAGCGCGGCCACCGGATGGTGGCTGATGATGTGATTGAGGTTAAATCTCCTGGCGGCCAGAAGTTAATCGGTTCTGCCCCGGAAGCCACCAGATACTTTCTGGAAATGAGGGGGATTGGTATCATAAATGTTAAAACCCTTTTTGGAGCCGGAGCAGTTCGCGACAGCATCAGTCTGGACCTGGTAGTCAGGCTTGAGACCTGGCAGGAAGATCAGAAATATGAAAGGCTGGGTCTGCAGAAAGAGACCGAGAACATCATGAATGTCAGGGTTCCCAGACTGCTAATGCCTGTCAGGCCGGGACGGAATCTGGCCCTGGTCCTGGAGGTGGCAGCTATGAATCATCGCCTCAATTCCATGGATTATAATGCCGCGGAGAATCTCCTGGAGCGTATTAATAACAGGCGATAAAACGGGGGGAAGGACAATGTGGTTATCTGCTTCTGGCAGCAAAAAACTTATTATTATCTGCCTGCTGCTCCTGCTGGCTTCAGGTTTTTCTGCTGCCGATCAGCTTCCGGCCTCAGAATCTCAATCATCCAGTGGTGAACTGGAGGTGCTGGCTGAATTTACTGATCCCACCGGTGATGATCACGGACCGGGCTACTATGCCTATCCCAATCATGATGTCTTTGCCCCCCAGCAGGAGCTGCTTGATCTTCTGAGTTTCTCTTTAAAGAGACATTCCGGAAAAGACTTTTACCGTTTCAAATTTGAATTCGCCCGGCTGACAGATCCCTGGGACAGCAGATATGGCTTCAGTCATCCTCTGATCCATCTTTACTTTGATACTGAAGAGGGCGGCAGTGCTGAACTTTTCCGGGAGGGAGCCAATGTTAGCCTCAATCCCGATTATTCCTGGAACAGGCATCTGAGAATCAGCGGCTGGTGGGTCCGTCTGATGTCGCCAGATGACGATCCCTGGGATATGGTCCGGGACCTAAATATTGATGCTGAAACCTCTCCCTGGGATGTAGCAGAGGCCAGCATTTCAACCGAAGGCGGTTTTATCAGGCTGGATCTTCCCCGGGAAAAGATGGGCCGGCTGGATGGTTCCCGACTTTATCTGCTGGTGGGAGCCTTCGACCCCTTTGGTGAGGATTATTTCAGGGGAATCAGGCAGTATCCCAGCAACTGGTCCTTTTATGCTGCCCAGGAAGTCAACCTCGACTATGCTCCCCGGGTTATCGATTACCTTCAGGAGGAGGAGGGAGCTCAGGAAGAGATTCTGGCTGATTTTGCAGAAGACTATCCAGAGATCAGCCCGGTTAAAATACCTGAACGAGAAGATCCCCTGCGGGAAAACTTTTTTCTGCTGGTCGCTCTGGGTTATCTCACGGCAGCAGCTATAATAATTTCAGCCCTAGAGTGGCTTATCTATAGAAGCTAAGGGCTTGCCGGAGAGGTAAACCTTAAAGATTTCATTACTGTAAGATTCTCATCCTGAAAATTTGCCGTGATATTTTCATCCAGTTTATTTATCTGTTATAGATCGAAGCTGAATGGCAGCTTAACTTAAGAAGACAGGGTTACTTTTAAAATTCTCTGACAAACTCTTTGATGACCTCTCTGAAAAATCCTCTGCAAAACCTTTTGAGAAGCTCTATATATAAAAGAAAAAAGTGATAATAGAAAAGAGAAAAGAGTAAATTGTAATGAGAAAAGAGGAGTGTAATTATGACCCAGGATCCGGTAAAATTTTGCCAGGAGATATTGAAAAAGGTATCACGCAGCTTTGCTCTGACGATTCCCCTGCTTGACCCGGCAATCAGAGAGCCAGTTATGATAGTATACCTTCAGGACCGTCTGCTGGATAATTTTGAAGATGAACTGCCCGGCCTGGAACAGGAGAAGAGAAAAGAGTTGATGGACAGGGTGGTTGCAATATTTCAACCAGGACACTCTCATTTGCCTGAGGCAGTCCGGGAGATTCAGGGCTGGACCCAGAAGTTTTCCTCTCCTGCCCATCAGGAGCTGGTTGCCGGCAGCGATCTGCTCTGGCAGGCCTATCACAGCCTGGCTCCTGAAGTCAAAAAAACATCCTATCGCTGGCTGGAGGAGATGAACAGAGGAATGCAGCAGTATCTGGATCGGGAAATTTCCAGTTTTGCCCAGCTGGATGAGTACTGTTATTACGTAGCAGGTACGGTGGGTGGCTTTCTCACCGATTTGATTCTCCTGCGAACCGGGGTAAGCTCTGAGAAATCAAGAATTCTCCAGGATAATTTTGTCGATGCCGGGCTTTTTCTCCAGAAGGTCAATATCACCAGAGATATAAAAGAGGACATTGAATCCCGGAGTCGGATTTTCTGGCCGCTGGCTGAACTGGGGGTCAGCAAGGAGGGGCTTCTCGATCCTGATAAGCAGGATCGGGCTCTGGAGGCTCTGGACCAGATGATAAACTCTGCAGCCTCTCATATAGAACCTCTGCTGACCTACTATAATGCCCTGCCCCGCTCGCTGAAGGGCTACCGAAGATTTTTTGCCGTCAATAACGCTTTAGGTCTGGCAACTCTCAATAAAATCCGCAGTAATCCTGAGGTTTTCCAGGCGGAAAAACCGGTAAAAATTTCAAAGCTCTCTCTGGGCCGGGTTTTAAAATCTCCAGAAAAAAGACTATATCAGCTGGCAGAGACCTTTTAGAACTGTCCTTTT
>Ga0207421_10006545_pt1 | contig 12666 bp, 12 predicted proteins | sample SodLakKL_010_SED_4_FD_187542 | JGI IMG/M metagenome (GOLD analysis project Ga0207421, IMG submission 187542) | Alkaline sediment microbial communities from Lake Tanatar, Kulunda Steppe, Russia - 8KL_010_SED (SPAdes) (version 2) | ecosystem: Environmental > Aquatic > Non-marine Saline and... | reverse complement strand
TTGGAGGACATCTACCAGATGGTTTTTCTTATTTTTTGGATTTCCGGATTATGAGTAATTACTTCCATGCCGTCATAAACTTCAGTTGCACACGCAGGAAGATAGTCTTTGCAACCTTTTACCTCTACGACACAAACCCTACAACTTCCTCTGACACAAACATCGGAATGACTACAAAGAGACGGAATTTCAATGTCTTCCCGGCGAGCAACTTCCAAAATCGTCTCCCCTTCTTTCACATTATCTATATTTTTTCCGTTTATCTTAATTATCATAAAGCTTCATAAGTGAGTTTAAAACTTCACCGGCCACCTTGCCCAAAGGACAGTAGGAGCTCTTTTCCAATGCCAAAATAATTTCTTCTAAAAGATCACGATCATAATATCCGGAGTTAAGCATTTCATTTATCCTGTAAATTCCCTCTCTACAAGGAGTACATTTATCACAATTTCCATGCATTAGAAGTCGAGTAATCGATTTCATTTTCTCTTTTTCGTCAAATTTTTTCTTATCGAAAACCTTTACTGAAGCCAATCTATTACAAGTTACATCAATTTCTTGACTCGAAAGAAAAATTCCTCCTAATCCACCACCCACCTGAACTAAAAAATCGAATTTTGGGTAATTTTCGGTTTTAATCAAGACATCTCTTACGGTAAGATCTTTATCCAGCTTAAAAACGTCTTCATTTTTTACCGCTCCGGAAATACAATAAAATTTCTTTCCTTTGTATTCATCGTTTGCTATCTCTGAAATTGCGTAAAAAGTTTCTACATTATGAATCAGAGTCGGGTGGTTCCATAATCCTTGTTCAGTCGGGTAAGGAGGTTTTATTTTGGGTTCTCCCCTATTTCCTTCAATTGAATTTATTACGGAAGTTTCTTCTCCGGCAACATATCGATCATCTTTCCTTTTGATTGCTATCTCCGCCGTAAATAAATTCTTTAATTTTTTTTCAAATAACTTCAAATAATCTTTTCTTAAATAAAAGAAGCTCTTGTTGATATCAAGAACTTCAATCACCTTTTCAATTCCATCCACAACTTTTTCCGGCTCATTGTTTAAGATATATTTATCCTTAAAAACACCCGGCTCTCCTTCCGCTCCATTACAAATTAAAAATTTTTTACCGTCTTTTTCCGACAGTCGGACCCATTTTTCAAAAACCGGAAACCGACTTCCACTTCTGCCCAGTAAATTAGCATCTCTTATTTTTTGAATTAAATCCATCAGTTGATTTCAAATGTTACTTCCACTGAACTTCTGATCTCATTTTCACCCGGTTCTATCGGAACTTGTTGACTGTCATCAGCAGCTTCTTCCATCAGATCCATGGACACTCTTGGAGCATAAAAACCGGCAGATTCAGAATAATCAAGAACCCTACCGACACTAACCCCCAACGAATCAGCTATTAACTCAGCTTCTTCTCGTGCATTTTCAATAGCTTTTTTGCGAGCATCGATTTTCAACTCCTCCTCATTGCTAACTGAAAAAGAGAGTCCGGCCACCTTGTTGGCTCCGGCATCGATTGCACCGGCAATAAGAGAATCAATTTCATCAAGATTTTTAAACTTAATCTTTAAATTGTTTTCAACCTCGTACCCTATTATCTCTCGCTCTCTGTCTCTATTTTCGGTCGTCTCACGATAGCGCGGAGATACGCTGAAATTTAACGTTTTCATATCTTCGTCTCCCAATCCGTTTTCCTTAAGGTAATCTCTTACCTCACTCATTTGTTGGCTATTTCTATTGGTAGCCTCACCGTAATCTTCTCCTTGAGTAACAACACTGAAAACTATCTCGGCCTCATCGGGAACTTCGTGCAGAGTCTCCTCACCGCTTACCCTTATTGATCTTGGCTGATCCAATCCGGCATAATCACTCTTTGCAAATTCATTCATAGTCAATGAAATAACAAAAAGAGTGAGAAAAACGATAAAAACGGCACCCAGATTATATATTAATTTTTTTGATTTATCCATTTTCTTATTTTTATTAACTTGCTTTAATTAATTTTAACATAGAAAAAAACAAAGACAACCGAAAATCGGTTGCCTTTTTGCCTTTTTTACCATTTATCGTTCTTTACGGTTGCAAGGCGTCCTCTTCTCCTTCTACGAGAATGATCACCTCATCTACGGAATCAAATTGTGTTAAGGTTTGCTCAATTTGATCTCTTATCGATGTTACCCAAGCGGATCCACCACCGGGATCTATTTCCGCACTGAAATCAACCGTGGCCACTCCTTCTTCCAATTCAAAAGAGAGTAATTCAACCCCTTCAGGAATTGAACTGCTAATCTCTTCACCGTCTTCATCTTCGGTTAAACCGCCCAAAAGTGCAACAATTGCAGACTCTTCTACTCCGTTTACCACCTCTATCTCCCTGTTAATTGCAACTATGTCTTCAACACCGCCGATTATCTCAACAAAGTAAAGATCAACCGAAGCAGTTTCTTCTTCATCACCATTTTCTTCATCACCATTTTCTTCATCAACCATCTCTTCGGTCATCTCGTTGAAGATTTCGTCGGTAAAAGCACCGATGACTTCATTTTCTTCTACGGTAACTACGATGGTATGAGGTGTAATGACTTGCGCAGCCGCTTCATCCTCGCCCACGGTTCCGTAGCCCGCAAAATTGGAATTAAAGTCAAAAGTCACTCTAAAACGAGAATCTTCGACTTCTTCCGTGTCAACATGGGTTAATTCGTGACCACCCCTTTCGGTAAAGGTGGGAGCCTCATCTCTAACCCAGTCTTCAGCGATTTCTTCCGCTTCTTCAGCGGTGTAAATTACGTCCTCTACTTCACTTAAAAAGTAACCGGCTACCAAAACGAGTGCTACGATTATAATTCCTATTAATACTTTTTTGTTCATGGTATTTTTTAAAAAATAAATTTTCGACCTTTTTTGTTTTCACCTTTATTCTAACACAACTTTATTATTTGGCAACAAAAAACCCTCACAGCTAATTGTGAGGGTTTTTATACTTATTTTATTGCAAATTGAAATTACAACTCAAGGTCTTCCTCGTCTTCCTCATCTTCTTCGAGGTCTTCTTCTAATTCGTCATCGAAATCTTCCTCGAGATCCTCTTCGAACTCGTCGTCGAAGTCGTCATCGAGGTCTTCGTCGAAGTCGTCATCGAAGTCCTCTTCGAAGTCGTCATCAATAGGATCAATCTCTTCAACCTCATCAGTCATCGCTACTCCTATGATAACGAGTAAAACGATAATTACTGCAACAACAATTAAAATTGTTTTTTTATCCATTTTTTTAGCTCATTAATTTAAGCCGACCTTTTTTCCTTGTAGAATTATAAAAGAAATGAAAATCTATTGCAAATTGAAATTAAGTTCTATCTCTCCATTGGTTGCCAGAAGATCTATCTTATCATCAACACTGAGTTCATCTATCTCAATTAACTCTTTGCTTGAATCGTATAAACTTCCTCCCGCTTCGTTTAAAATAACAATTCCTGCAGCTATGTCCCATATCGGTATATTGTATGTTAAGTAGCCTTCTGCTCTGGCTGACGCTATCCATGCGAGCTCGATAGCGGCGGACCCTATCTTTCGAAAATCTTTGGTCTTCGAGTAAACCTCTTCAAAATTGGCAATAATTCTTTCATTTGATTTTTCGGTTCCTTCACAAAAAATAAAATAAGAATTATTCAAATTATCTTCATTTGAGACATTTAGCCTCTTTCGCTGTCCGGTCTCGATATCTTGCCTGTAAGAACCTTCATTCACGATCCCGAAGAACCGCTCACCTAAAGATGGAGCTTCTATTACCCCTAAAAGCGGAGTTCCGTTCCTCCATAGTGAAATTGAGACACTGTAAAATGGATTATGATTTTCAAAATTGCCCGTTCCATCCAATGGGTCGATTATCCACAAAAAATCACCCCCTTTGTCGACTAAGCCCGATTCTTCGGTTAAATAAGAGTGTTCCGGGAATTCTTTTTCTATTCCCTTTTTAATCAAATCATCCATTAAATGATCAAAGATACTCTTAACCTCTTTGCTCGTACCTCTCTTATCGGCATTTTCAGATCGAAAAGACTCTTTTAGTTTAAGACCCGCCTTCTTAGCAACTTTTTGACTGAATTTTAGATATTTTTTCTTCATATTGGGTAAAATTATAACGAAGCTCAAAATTAATTCAAGAAAAAAGCGCCCTTCGAAGGGCGCCGGTTTTATTTTTTTGTATTTAAAGTCTGTCTCTATTTTTTTCGACTAATTTTTCTTTGAAATGTTCGGGGGGACTCAAGTCTATCGTAGTCGGTATGGTATAAAATCTAATGAAAAAATTAGAAGAAATAACGGGTGAGTACGCTTCAAATTCATATCTTCCGGGAAATACACTAAGAGAACCTCTTAATTTCATCTTTTTTCCAAAATTAAAATCGATTCTGGATACCGATTCTCTTGGACTTATTCCTACAACGTAAAACGGCAACACGGTCACTTTCTTCTCATCCAAAAATACGTCCTGTGAATAGATTTTTGCACCAGCTTTAACTTCTACCTCCTTGTGAAGCTTTATTGGCGCAACTCTTAAAAAGGTCCTGATTAAATCAAAATCTTTTTCCGGAAAATAGCTTCCGATCTTTTCAAAGTTATCTTTTTTAATGTTCATTTTACCCCCTCCTTAGCAAAATAGTACAATTAAAACTTTCTTTTGTCAAACATAAACAGTAGTGATATACTGATAAAGATTAATAAAAAAGATTATGCAAATAAAATTCAAGAAGGCATCAATTGAAAAATATAAAAGCATCAGAAGCCCTGTAAATATAAACGGGTTTTCCAAATTCAATATTTTAGTGGGTCCGAATAACGCCGGAAAGACCAATGTACTTGACGCTTTGGAGCTTATCTTTAATCCAAAAAAGGAAAGTTTGCACCGAAAAGAGGCAAAAATTGATATTGTTTTGGAAGTTGAAGGAGAAGAAAAACTCTTTAATTATTCCCAAAAAAAAATTCGGCCGAGTCTAAGCAAAAAGTCACGATTAATCAGGATTAATGACTCCATATCCATAAAAAAGATTGCCACGGAAGAATTGCAGCGCTTTAAGGATCAATACGAGTCGGATTATAGAAAGCTTTCATCCACGATTGAAGAGTACTTTCAAGACATCCAGATGAGTGAAGATCTCTTCAAGGCTAATATCAAAACAAAAGATGGCAAAAAATCTCTAAAAAGAATGGGGGACGGATTTAAAAGGCTCTTCGTTATTCTTTTTTATATCTACCATCCGGAATACGATATAATTTTAATTGATGAGCCTGAACTTCATCTACACCCTTCAGTCATTAAAAAATTTCTAAAGATATTAAATAAAGAAGAAGTTGACACTCAAGTTTTGATGACTACTCATCACCCCACGATGGTTCAGGCTAAATTTTTAGATAAAACTTGGCGAATTGCCAGGGATGATTCTCACAGTACTTCAATTTATAAATTTAACGAAAAATCATCTCTTGATATCGATCGTTTTGTTCAAGAGATAAATGATGATAATTCGGCAATGCTCTTTGCCGATAAGGTTTTGCTGGTCGAGGGTGTTTCGGATAGTATACTTATGAGAGAATTGATTGATAAATTTTACACTGGCAGGGAGGATATAAAAGTTGTCTATTCGGGTGGGGTCGGTGATATCGACCTGTATGAAAAAGTTTGTGAGATCTTTAATATTCCCTACAAAGTAATGATTGACGGTGATATGCTGGAGATGTATTGGCAAAAAAAATTCGGCAAAAAAAAGAGCCCTCGAAAAGAAGTAAAACGGGATCTTCTGGAGAAAGAAAACATATTCGTTCTCAAAGGTGACCTTGAGGATAATTATCCTAAAAAATATCAAAAAAGAGACACTAAGCCACTTAATGCTCTTTTTGCCGGAAATAAAATAAACGAGAGTGATTTTTCAAATATGAGTGAATTGAAAAGAGTGATTGAGAACCTCTAATCCCAATTGAAATTATTTATTTTAAAAATCTCATGAAGGGCTTCCAGATAAGTGGCAAAGCTCCATGCTTGGCTTATTGCTCCTTCCGCTCTCAACTCTTCAGCGGAGCTTAGCTCGCTGTGATGCCCGACCGCACCATTCCAGAGCAGATCCGCTCTACTTGCTTTTAATATTTGATTAACTTCATATGAAAACTTCCCCTCATTCAATCTATTCATCGCTATCGCCGCCAAGTTGTTAACAAAAAACCAGCTATCACCTTGATGGTAACTTTGCGGGTTCTCACCCGTATATTTTTTTTGGTACCGAGGATCTTCCTTGCTTATCGTAGCCAAACCACCCCAGTCCAGCCAAAGCTCATAAAGAGCTCTTCTAAAACAAACCTCCCATTCATCATCAGTAAGAAGCTCCGGATATATATAATATGACAAGAAAACATTCGGTCTGACAGTTTTATCAACCCATCCCGAATCCGGAATGTATCCGTCCGCTAAAATATTTCCGTCCCAGAATTTATCACGAACTTCTTTTTTTAAATCTTTCTCCAATCGTTCATAGTCTTTTTGTCTTTCCTTATCAATCAACTTACCCAATTTATACATTGCGAGCTGTAACGCTTGCATTTCAATTCTGGCACCTTTTCTGGATATTGAATCCATCCAAGTCTCTTTACTATCACTTATTTTCAATATTTCCGAAGGATTTAAATCAACCCGCTTTCTTAAAGATTCAGCTAGCTTCTTTTCTTTTTCTTCATCAAAATCATTTAAAAACAAAAATGCTCTTTTAAAGGTCCACCCTATTCCGTCAGCAACATGATTTCCGCGTGGGCCGGAAGTGTTTCCATCCAAAAGAGACCAAAAAACTTTTTCAGCTTTCTTTGGTTGAGTAATTTTCAATCCTCTAAGTGAAATTGCTTCATCGCGCTGCCAAAACTGAAAGAACCATGGAAATCCAGCGTATATATTTTTACCGTTAACTACTAAATTGTCCAATCCAACCTCTGAAGTGACAAAGTCAACCGGTTCTCGACGACTTCGACACTCTTTCTTTTTAATCTCTTTTTCAAGATTATCCAATGCCGCATTTTTATCTTCAGCTGCAGAAAAGACAATCTTTTTGCCCTTCAAAATAAGAGCTTTAAAAACCGCCTTTTCAAAAGGAGGCGAACTTCTCTTTTTATCCAACTCATAATCACGAACGAATCTTTCTTCAACCTTTTCAAAAGAATCAAATCCGGTGATTGCCAGATAGAGATTGCTTTCTCCTTCGGAGCTTACCAAAATTTTATTTTCAAAGCTTTCGATCTCATATTCCGGATAGTCATCGCTATAAGATCGACGCATATCCAAAACCAATTCTATTCTTTTCTTGTCTTCAAGTTCATAAATAAACATACTGGAGTCAAGATCCAATTGAAATGACTCCTTAAAGCCCTCTCCTACCCTCTCTACGGATGTAAAATAGTTATTCAACTGTTCTACACTTTTACGATCAACGGGACGTATGTCATCTATTATTTTATAAATCTTACCTCGTTCTTCTTCCGGAGTTACAAACCAGCCTTGATATCTGCTTTCGGGACTATTTCCCAGCCAAAGATAATCACCCAAATCATTACCAAGCAAGAAGGATCTTCCATCCCCCACTTCTTTTTCCCAACTCCCTTTTCCTAAAATATGCTTTATTTTCATTCTGTCGCTTTATTATGGGCTTTGATGTAATTTTCTACAAAATCATTCCAGTCCGCTTTTGAGGCGATCTTTCTGGATTCTATCTTATTATCAACTCTTCCCTGTCTATCATATTGAGAAAATTTATGCATGAATTCCGCTAAATCTTTTACCGCCTCCCGATCATCTCTTCCATGTCTTTTTAAAATATAAACACCTTCTTTATCTTCTTTCGTTTCAAGAGTTTGTCGATATCTTCCGAAACCGGCTAAATCCGTAGTTACCGAAGCTACGCCCAAAGCAGCCGCTTCAAGCGGAGTATACCCCCAAGGCTCATAAAAGCTCGGAAATACACCAAGATGACAAGCTTCCAGTGCTTCTTGATAACTGAGATTGGAAAGGCCGTCATGACCGGTAAGATAAATTGGATAATAAACCACCTTTACCGGATCATCTTTGTCATTGGTTAAGCCGTGCTCTCTAAGAGAATTTAAAATTCTGTCACTGCCTCCGGCAAGTTCATGAGTCGATAAGGGCGGATTCTCATGCGATCTATCGAGTCGTAATAACTTCTTCTCAATTTCAAAGAGATAATTTTCACTTATAGTGTTTTTTGTCTTAATTTCATCCTCATACAGAAGGTTGTAGAGTATTTTTTCTTCTATTTCCGGCATCGCACCATCCAAAGAATCCTTAACGTCTTGAAAGAATTCTTTATTTTCAACCAACTCTCTTTTAACCGACAACGCATCGGACGGAATCCAGAAATAAGCCACTATCGTTTTATCGTTATCATTACTTTCTTTTAGTTTTTGATTTAAATCCGCTAATGATTTTATAAAATAATCGACTCCTTTTGCTTTGTATTCATTTCTTCCGATAATGAAGTAAAAAAGTGTGTTTTCAATATCGAATTTATAATAAGGGAAAAAGTAAGAAATCGTAAATTCTCGAAGCTTTTTTCGCTGATGTCTATGTTTTATGACAATCTCTTCAAAGGTCAGAAACTTATCCAAGTTAAGTCCGTTCGGTAATATGACGTCCGGTCTGCGCCCCAAAAAGTTTTCCGTTTCCAGGCCGGTAATTTCACTTACCGTCGTAAAAACATCCGCTCTTTCAGCCGTTTTCTTTTCCATTTGATGCTTGGAGTGAACATTATTCTCATAAGAAGCATCGGAGGGGTTTATTTCATCCAATTTCGTATAAAAATCTACATTATTATATGCCAGTGCTCTTCCCAGACTGGTAGCATGAGTTGTAAAAACGGTTGATACTTCGGAATTACTCCTATCCAAATAAAGCAAACCTCCGCCCGAAAGCCACTCATGAAAGTGAGCAACCGCTTTTTCTTCTTTTTTCACTAAATGTTCGTTCAATTTTTCAATCAATTTACCTGTTGCCCAAGACCAAATCATCGGAGTCTCAAAGGTATCACCGGCATCCAAAGAATCAATTCCGTAATCTTCCCACAAAAATTTCTTAATTCTATTTTTTTCAGAATAAAAGCCATTAAAATCAACAAGTATCGTCTTGGGTCTTCCTTTAACCATCCATCTCCCGTAATAACATTGAATTCCTTCTTTTTCCAGCTCATCAAATATCTTCTTTAAATCGTCACTTGGTGCCTCTTGCTTGAACTCTCCTTTTGATTTGTCCAGATAATAGGGTCCTATAAGGTAATAGTTATCACCGTATTTCTCCAGCATATTGGATGCTTTCGATTCTAAAACTCTGTATATTCCTCCCACCTTATTACATATTTCGAAAGAAACCTCAAAAAGATAATCAGATTTTGGCTTTTGTTTTTTCATTTTCTATTTTTTAGTTATCTTTTTTACTTCCAATTGGAAATCATTTAAAGCATTGGCATAAGATATGAATGCTTCATACGGAGATTCATAAGGACTAAAATAGTTATGCACGGTTCCGTCCTCAAGACCTTTGGTCGAGATATAATAAAAATGATCCGAAGTTTGAAGTCTGCGCCATTTTTCTATGAGCTCTTCATCATCGGTCTTTAAAACGTCTTCTTCCAAATCATATACCTTGCTCAACAAATCTCTTTGCATAGGGTTTCCCATCCAAGCTGATAGATCTCTTTCCTTGTCCGCCCAGGAGGTAAAATAAGGAACATCAAGCTCCGCAACCGACGAATATCTATCCGACGCTTCGGATAAAGTTAAAAAGTCATTATCGGGATGTTTTAATATCTCAGCCGGTAATGCTTCCAAAAAATCAAATATTCCCGTTGATTTCCACTGATGCTCCCCAAAAGTTTCATAATCCATAAAGAGGTTTATAACCTCCCCTGCCCCGTTTATCGCAGAAACCCACTGTGCAAACTTGGGTGCCGTTAGCGGATGTTCTTTCCAATGCTTGGCAGAAAAACGAAATGCAATGTCATCGGATAATTTATAATTTTTAAGAAATAAATCTATATCCGATCCCAGGGGTCTATATAAAAAATTGGGGCTTCTCCATCCTAAAACCTTATCGGCTCCTTCAGCCAAAATTCCATCATATCCCATCTGGTCAACTTTTTGAGCTAATTCATTACTGTAGAAAAGTTCCGTGCATCTGAATATCTTCGGCTCGTAATCAAAAAGTTCTTTAATCTTTTCCTCGTGCAATTTAACTTGTTTTTCAAACTCTTCTTTTGAGTAAAGAAAAGCAAGTGAGTGATAATAAGTTTCTGCCAATACTTCAACTTTTCCCGTATCAACCAGTTTTTGAAAAGATTTTAGCGTTTCCGGAGAGTAAAGCTCCATCTGCTCCAAAGCCACACCGGAAAAAGAAAAAGTTATTTTGAATTCAGGATATTTCTTTAAGAGCTTTAGAAGTAATTTATTGGTCGGAAGGTATGACTTACGAGCCACCTTCTTCATTATCCTTTCATTATTCAGGTTATTTTCTCCTTTTTCATTAAAATAATTATGATCTTCACCTATATCAAAATATTGATACTTTTTTACTCTGAAAGGTTGATGTACCTGAAAATAAAAGCATGTTGAAGGCATTTTTCTAGTTTGTCAATGATTTATAAATTTCTAAACACTTATTCGCGGCCGGGTCCCATGTTATCTGATCCACTTCCTGTCTTCCTTTTTCAGTTAAACAATCAACTAACGGTCTATGATTTAAAAAGGTTAAAATTTTATTGGCCATGTCCCGAGTATCCCAAAAATCAACTTTTAAGGCGTGAGTTAAAACTTCGGAAACTCCCGATTGTTTTGAAACCAAAACGGGAGTGCCGTTAACCAGAGATTCAAGTGGTGTTAACCCAAAAGGTTCGGAGACCGAAGGCATAACAAAGAGATCAGCTGCTTTATATAAACCGTGTAATTCATCTCCGCGAATAAAGCCGGGAAATAAAACTCTATCCGTAATTCCAAGTTCCGCAGCTTGCCGCATAATTTGTCTGTCCATATCTCCGGATCCGGCAACTACAAAAATAATATCGTCACTACAATTGATTACCTCTCTTGCAGCTTCCAAAAAGTAATCGGGGCCTTTTTGTAAGGTTATCCTACCTACAAACAAGACTATCTTTTTTCCGGCCTTCTTTAACGACTCCAAAAGCTCCTTGCCTACCGGCTTTTCACTTAAGTCAACACCATTGTGAGCCACCTCAACTTTATCTTCCGGAATTCCGTACTTTTCAACAACGATACCTTTGGTGTAATGGCTAACCGCTATAACTTTGTCCGCCGCTTCCATTCCCTCTCTTTCCCTTTTATAAACTCTTTCATCTATATTCACTCCCCCTCCCCTGTCAAATTCCGTAGCGTGAACATGAGCAACAAGAGGTTTTTCGGTTATCTTCTTTGCTTCTACTCCGGCACCAAAAGAAAGCCAGTCGTGAGCATGAATCACGTCAAATTTTTCATATTTAGCCAATTTTTTAGCACATTCTCTGTATCTGGCGACTTCTTCGAAGAGATTTTCTCCGTATATGTCACTTTCTTCTCGCTTCAATACACTTTCATACTTTTCAGCCGTTATATACGGAGTCATCGGAGACTCAAATTCAATTTCTTCAAAATTATAATTTACACTTGCCGAAAGCAATTTAAAACAGCTTCTACGCATCGATTCCTTTTTCCTGGGAACTACGAATTTTATATCAACACCGTTTTCATTTAATTTTCTGGAAAGACCAAGGCAAGCAACACCTAAACCTCCACTGTTTTCAGGCGGAAGCTCCCACCCGAACATTAATACTCGGATATTATTCATTTTCCTCCTTATTTAATAATATTTGTTAATTTATTGGCATTTTGAACCAAAAGGTTGAACCCTCTCCCTCCTCACTATCGAATCCGATTTCACCACCCAGCTTTTCAACTATTTCTTTTGTCAAGAAAAGCCCCAAACCGGACCCGGTTTCTTCAACCTGATCAACATTACTGGCTCTTTCAAATTTAGCAAATACCTTTTTTTGCTCTTTTTTCGGGATGCCGATCCCGTTATCCTCAACTTCAAAAATGATATTTTTGTCTTTTTTTATTAATCTTACTTCTATATGCCCTCCTTCGGGAGTATATTTTATCGCATTGGAAACAAAGTTATCCATTACTATTTCAAGCTGCGACTCGTCACTTTTTATCTCGGGAACATCCTCAAGATCTTTCTTTACCTCCACTCGCCCATCTTCATCCACCATATAATCTTCCAAAACTTCCTGCGCAAGATCCTTTAACGAAAAGCTTTCCATTTCAAACTCGTGCCCTTCTTGATCCATTCGCGATACCAGAAGTAAATTATTGACCATCTCGGACATCTTTTCCACATTTGATTCTAAGCTTTGAAATAATTTCTTTTGCTCTTCATCGGTTTCAATCTCCTCTTGAATGCTTTGAAATCCCCATTTCATCGTAGTTAACGGAGACCGCAGTTGATGAACTACCAAATCGATAAAATCGGACTTCATCCGGTTCGCTTCGGCCATCTTCTCAAAACCGCTGACCAAGGCATAACCCATAATGAAAAGGATCAGCGCCTCGCCCAAAATTATGA
>Ga0207421_10006544_pt1 | contig 12666 bp, 12 predicted proteins | sample SodLakKL_010_SED_4_FD_187542 | JGI IMG/M metagenome (GOLD analysis project Ga0207421, IMG submission 187542) | Alkaline sediment microbial communities from Lake Tanatar, Kulunda Steppe, Russia - 8KL_010_SED (SPAdes) (version 2) | ecosystem: Environmental > Aquatic > Non-marine Saline and... | reverse complement strand
CGGCGACTGTACCGGAAACGGACTCGCCGCCGCGACCACGCACAAGAAGCACTGTGTCGTGACTTACTCGAACGGCTGTACGCCGAAGGTGTGGATACGGTGTATATTGGCGGCTTGACCGACGTACTGGAAACCCACTGGTCGGTCGAGACGAACGCCAAGACCCACAACTTCTGGGCGTTCAAACAATTCACCGAACGACTGGTCTGCACCGCCGAGGAATATGGTATCTCGGTCGAAGTTCGGTCAGAGGCGTGGACCAGTCAAGAGTGTCCGCAGTGTGGCGGTACAGAGCGAACGACACGGCATCAGGACACACTCACCTGTCTGTGTGGATTCGAGGGGCACGCCGACCTTACAGCGTCAGAAACGTTCCTGAAGCGGCATACGAGCAACGAAGTCAGGCCGATGGCACGGCCCGTGCGGTTCGAGTGGGACAGCCACGAATGGCTGGAGTTACCACGCTCTCATAGTTCCAAAGAACAGCGCACAGACCCGAGTACCGTCCACCACAACGGGAATGTTGCCTCCGGGGTCTCTTAGACCGACTGAGACACCCACGACGGAGAGGAAACCCCGTCGTTCACGACGGGGAGGATGTCATACGTGAGCTATTGAACAATCTCACCATTTTGGAGTGGTGAGTAGGGTACTGAAGTTACGTCCGGCAGTCTCAGTAACCAAGTTGCTCCCGAATGAGTACAACAGTGGTTCGTCCTTCCTCAAGCTCCCTTCGGAAAATCAGTTGCTTTGCGATGGCTGAGTCCACCCCATAGGCATCTTTGGCACGCTCGTTTTCCAGAGGATACGCAACTGATTCCAGTCGCTCAAGCGCGTCCTCAAGAGTCGGCACGATCTTATTTACGCCGCTGACGATGATAACGTTGCTTGCTGCAAAGGGATACGCGCCAATTCGGCTCCCCGAACGGTCCGCAGCGACGAGCTCCCCCGTTTCAGAAATGGCGTTAATGCCACCGAGGAAGTAATCAGCCGTCTGAGATTCTCGGCGAGCGGCTTGCCGTTCAGCATCATCATCAATACCCCAAATCTCATCGGGGAGGCTTTCCCAGCCATGCTCACCTTCGCTGAGGTACTCGACAAAGCCAATCTCTTCAAGCGTCGTCGAGTGTCCATTCATGACAGAGACATCAGCGGGAATCTGTGACTGGATTTCCGAAAGGGCATCTTCAGCGGAGTCGACAACAATCACGTCAAAGCCGTTTTCCTCAAGATGTGTGACTGTCTTGTCTATCGACTGGTCATCAGGCAGTTCATCAAGTGACGATTCAATATCGGTCTGGTCTAGATAATCTGTTTTTTCTTGTGACATTAGTGAATTCAGCAATGTACGCTAGGGAGAGAACGCCAATAAGTGCTCGCGGACATTCATGTTAGGTAGTTTCATGAGTGTAACTACATCAATCCATAGCGAGGTTATATTGTTCCGACTATACAATACATGACGCGGGATAAGTAGGAAAAACTGCCCAGATTGCGGTTTGGGGCCGGTAGAAGGTAAAGGAGATTGTCTGTTGTGTAGTATTGGGAGTAAAGCACAATATATTAATACCCCCAGCGATAACCACTATTTGTATGTCAACGCAAAACCGGATAATGCAATCATTCGATTACGAGTGGGATTACTCCCCGAGGGTGACAACGCTGTTTGGCATCTTCGCCATCGTTGCAGTCATCGGATGGGTAGTGAGTATGATGCTTACGGCGATTCACCTGTTCGCACTACCAGCAGTGCCCGCCGACGCACCTGTGGAAGGAAGTATTGAAGTTATCACGAGCCAGTGGGCGTACATCTTTGGTGTCCCACTTGCAACGCTCGGTGCACTGTATTACATCTCAACTATTGGGCTTGCCCTCTGGTGGTTTGACACCCGGCACCCACTCATCATCAAGATCCTGACCCCAATCACCGCAAGCGGTGTGCTGGCGTCATCGTACTTCGTGTGGTTGCAGCTTTTCCCAATCGGGGAAATCTGCCCATTCTGTATGATGTCCGCGAGCGCGACCGTCATCCTGCTGGGGCTTGAGCTGGTCATCCTCCGAATGAGTGATTCCCCTGGTCTCAGCGAAATGGCTCCTGACCTTCGCGGGTTACTCGCTGAAACCAACTATGCGGTCGTGGTCCTGCCAGTACTGCTCGGGTTCCTGACTGTTGCAGCACTGTTTGCAGTCCCGCTCCTCCCACTCCCCGAAGCAGTTCCGTTCATCGTATTCTAAGACGAGTCGCCAGCTCTTTTTTGAAAACGGCCGCTTCGAGAGTTGTTACTTTAGTACCAGCGTCGAGGGATTTCTGTATTAGGCTCTAATCTTAGCTGAGAATATTATATTTTAAAGTTAGATAGTAATATAATATTCAAATGTAATATAGTGGATAATCGTTACCTCCAGCTATCAGCGATTCATATCTTACCGTTCAAGACTTTCGCGGCAGTGAGGATAGGGTCCCAGACAGGGCTGAATGGAGGTGCATACGCAAGATCTTGCTCCATCAGCTCAGCAACAGTCATTTCAGCACCGAGTGCCGTTGCAACGGTATCGATTCGTTTGACACCCTCTGTTCCAACGAGAGAGCCACCAAGTACTCGCTGGGAGTTTGAATCTGCCACAAGTGTCACGGTGAGTTCGTCGCCGCCCGGGTAATAGTGAGCACGGGAATGGGAATCAATTGTGACTGAAACAGGGTCAAAGCCCGCTGTTCGAGCACGCTCCTCATCGAGAATACCCGTACGAGCGGCACCATAGTCGAAAGCTTTCACAATAGCCGTGCCAGCGATTGTGCCGACACGCTGTGGGTTGCCAGCAATAGTTTGCCCGATAGCACGACCAGCGCGATTTGCGGTGAGTGCGAGCGGAACGTGAGCAGGTTCACCAGTGACCACATGCGTGGCTTCAGCACAGTCACCTGCTGCGTAGATGTTTTCGATATTCGTCCGGCCGTACTCATCTGTCGAAATTGCTCCAGTCTCGCCAACTGTAATTCTCGCATCGCGTGCGAGACCAACATTCGGTGACACACCGACACCGACAATTGCGAGGTCGATGGCCTGTTCCGTCCCATCGGCGACGACTGCTTCGACCGAGTCATCGCCACGGAAGCCATCAACCGCTGTTTCAAGATGAACTGTCACACCTTGTTCTTGAATGTGTTCAGCAACCACTTTTCCAACAGTTTCTCCAAACGGCGAGAGGATATGTGGAAGCATCTCGAACAAGGTAATATCAATATCGTGCGCAGCGAGTGCCTCAGCCATTTCAACGCCGATATATCCGCCACCGATAATGGCAGCTGACTCAACGGATGTGGAATCGAGATATTCGTTAATTTCGCCCGCATTGTCCATACTTTGAAGAGTGAACACACCATCAAGGTCCAGCCCATCAAATGGTGGAATTACGGCACTCGCCCCAGTGCCAATCAAAAGGTGGTCATACGATTGCTCAAAGGTTCCCCCATCGTGTTCGACAGTAACTGTGTCCCGTTCTGGATGTATCTCAGTTACTTCGTGGCCGGTTCGTAGGTCGATATCTCGTTTTTCCCTGAACATCTCGGGTGTAACCTGGACCAGGTCTTCTAACTCATCGATCTCACCTTTTAGAAAGTAAGGCATCCCACAGGCAGCGTAGGATACCCACTCGCCTTTCTCAAACACAATAACGTCAAGCGCTTCGTTCTCACGTTTGGCTTTGCTTGCTGCACTCATTCCAGCAGCGTCGCCGCCGATGATGACAACTGTGTCTCCCATGTTATAATCTATCGGTGCAACACGCTAAAATATTTCGCGTTTAGGACAATATAATCAACCACATTTACATAGGAAAGCGGTATATAACCACTGGCAGCATATATGTGAGGTGTGTTGTGTACAATATATACAAAACTGTTAAGTTGACAAAGCGCATAGTCACAGGTATATAGATGACAGAAACACTTTCAGACCACCTCAGGCAAGATATGCAGTGTGAAAGCCTGTTACAGTGCTTTCACGGACTCAAACCACTAGATAAACGCTGCTACGAGATACTGGTCGACAACAAGTCGCCGGTAACAATTGACCAGATATCGGAAGAAGTTGACCGCGAGCGCTCGACAGTCTATCGGTCCATCCAGCGACTTCTAAACACCGGCATCATCCAGAAAGAGCAGGTCAATTACAAAAACGGAGGATACTATCACGTCTACTACCCCACGGACCCAGAAGATGTAACCGACACGATGCAGCGCATGCTAAACGACTGGTATGCAAAGATGGGTCAACTAATCCAGGAATTTGAGAACAAATACGAAGATCGTATCGAATCACCACCAACCGTAAATCCATAGAGGTGGAAAACGGTGAATCCATCGTCCAAGGCAGCTGAAGAGCTTACTGACCGACTGGTTGAAACCACATGCGAACTCCTATCTTTTAATACAGCAAATCCTCCCGGAGAGACGACGGACATAATTGAGTTTATTGAAGATTACTTCAAAACCCTTGGTGTCGACACTGAGCGGATTACAAGCGACCCAGCGAAACCAAATCTTGTGGCAACAGTGCCTGGGGCTAGCGAAACAACCCTTCTCTATCTCGGTCACGTCGATACGGTACCGTATGACTCTGCAAAATGGACGTTTCACCCACTTGGGGAGATAGTGGACAATCGAGTGTATGGGCGCGGGGCGACGGATATGAAAGGTGCGCTTGCAGCTATGATGGAAGCCGTCCGAGAGTTAGTGTCTACGACTGAGCCGTTGCCAGTCACGCTCAAGCTTGCATTTGTTAGCGATGAAGAAGTGTCAGGAGATGCAGGTCTCCCGGCCGTGCTAGAACAAACAACGCTTGATGCAGATGCCTGTGTCATCGGGGAGACTACCTGCCAGTATGGAAATTATTCAGTGACTGTCGCAGACAGAGGCAGCCTCTGGCTCACGTTGAAAGCATCTGGAGAATCCGCTCATGGTTCACGCCCCATCTTGGGCGAAAACGCGATTGACACCCTTTACGCGGCAGTGACAGACATACGAGAGAAGGTGAAAAGCTATCCGCAGCCGATACCGCCCGAAGTGGACCCAATAATAACGGAATCAGTCGCATTTTACGAACCAGTAATGGGTGAACAAACAGCCAGAGGGCTATTCGAGAAGCCGTCTGTGAACCTCGGTATTTTCGAGGGAGGAAATTCGATTAATACTGTTCCCGATACGGCAACCGCACGGGTTGATATCCGTGCAAGTCCGGGAGTTGATACTGCACCAATACTAAAAATAGTACAAGGGTCTGTCAACAGTCATGACGGCGTAGAGTTAGTGGACGTGAGCCGTTCAATCGGCACCTATGAGTCGCTTGATAGTCCACTCATCGAAGCTATTACTGAAACAGCTAACGGAGTTACGGACTCAAAGATTTACAGACGAAGTGCGACCGGCGGGGGTGATGTGAAAACGCTTCGAAACCATGGTGTGTCAACGGTCGAGTTTGCGTTCGGTACGGATACAGTCCATGCCGTGGACGAATACATTACTAGTGACGACCTCATGAAAAATACACAGGTTTTTACCCGATTGCCGTTCCAGTTTGCCGATATTGTGGCACGCTGAAACCACCAAAGAGAACGGATTTTCGGCCCAGAACCACTGGAGTTATGCATCTCGTCCTGTGAACTCTCTTTATGGGTTTTGGTAGCTACGACGAATCCGAACAAAAGCATCAAGAGATGGACACCGAAGAGGATGAGGATGCAGCAATTAACGTCCATGAACATGACCACCAGGGAACCGTGAGTGTCGAGTCCGATGCATCCACCGATGCACTCCTTGGCCAACTAAAAGAAATCAAAGACAAAGAAGAACAAGAAGACGAGTAAGGACAGATACGCTAGTATTCTGCTTTCATTAGTATACCAGGAACTTAGGTAGATCGAGCGTGGTAGATAACGGTGCTTTCGAGTTTTTTGGAAGAAAATTCAAAAAATTGGTTTAATATTCCACCTATTTTGGGGTTAAAATGGATATATGTTATATTATTTTATCCGTGGTGTAATATCAAATTCTTGAATTTATTATATAATTCTTACACATATCCATATTTGATAGTTTTAGTATGTTTATCGAATCAGGGTCAGAGTTCACCAGAAATCTTCCGTTTCGTGTAACTTTTGAGGCCTCCCTCATCAACGAGAGTCTGCAGGAACTCCGGAAGTGACTCGGCATCATATGATTCGTTGATGGAGTGATTGATGACTGTGCCGGCATCGAGGTCAAGACTAATCTCATCGCCATCCGCAATTTGACCGGCCTCAGGACAGATAAGCACCGGGAGACCAAGGTTGATTGCGTTTCTGAAGAAGATACGAGCAAACGATTGAGCAACGACCCCATCAACGCCAGTTCCAACCAGCGAAAGCGGAGCGTGCTCACGAGATGAGCCGCTCCCGAAATTGTGGCCACCTACGACAAAGTCGCCATCCTCAACACCCGAGGGAAATTCCGGGCGGAGGTCGTTGAAAGCATGTTCGCCAAGCTCCGCCGGGTCAGAGGAGACCAGAAACCGTGACGGAATAATCTGGTCAGTATCGATATCATCGCCAAATACCCACGCAGTGCCGGGCTGAGCAGGGTCGTTCATGATGACACCCCCTCAACGACAGCATCGCCATACCGTTCGAGTTCGACGGTGCGTGGGTCAGTGATCTCACCATACAGGGCTGATGCACCGACCGTAGCTGGACTTGAGAGATACACTGAACTGTCCATCGAACCCTCACGTCCGGGGAAGTTACGGTTGGCAGTCGCCAATGAAACGTCACCATCACCAAGAACACCCTGATGGGTGCCAAAGCACGGACCACAACCCGCGCTCTGGACGATTGCACCCGCATCGACGAACGTGTCCATAATACCGGTCTCAAGCATCTGTTTGTAGACCGTTCGAGATGCTGGAACGACAACCATACGAACGCCCGGTGCAAGCTCTTCACCTTCGATGATATCCGCTACGATACGGATATCCTCGTAGCGACCATTCGTACAGGTTCCGACAAACAACTGGTCGATATCCGTTCCGACGACCTCAGAAACCGGAACCGCATTTTCAGGATTTGATGGCTTTGAAACCTGGGGTTCTAGCTCTTCGGCACGGTATGTATGGACGTCTGCATACTCCGCATCATCATCTGCTTCGAGCCAGTCTGGGATAGTATACGCCTTGCCAGTCTGTGCTTCAAGGAACTCAAGCACTCGTTCGTCAGGTTCGACAAGTCCTGCTTTACCACCCATCTCGATAGCCATATTCGAGAGAACCACCCGTTCATGGACTGGCATGGATTCGATAGCACTGCCACCATACTCAGCGGTCATGTAGGTGCAGCCATCAAAGCCAACATCACCGATGAATTTGAGGATGAGGTCTTTCGAGTAAACGCCGTCCGGAAGTTCACCATGCACTTCGAATCGAAGCGTCTCCGGAACGCGAAACCATAATTCACTCGTTGCAAAGGCTGTACCAAGGTCTGTCGAACCAACGCCAGTACCGAATGCACCGACACCACCAAACGTCGTCGAGTGGGAGTCAGCACCGATAACAAGGTCTCCTGGTGCTGCGAATCCATCTTCGAGCAGGACTTGGTGGCAGATGCCATCGCCAACCTCGTATTGTACTGCACCGTATTCGTCGGCGAACTCACGGACGTGGTTGTGGTTATTGGCGGCTTTGACTCCATCTGCTGGAGCGTGGTGGTCAATCGTGATGACGGTCCTGTCTGGTTTGGCCAGCGGCCCGTCACCCGCTGTAACGTCTTCGAAGACATCAAACGTCAGGGGACCAGTCACATCGTGGGTCAACATGGTGTCAACTTCCGCTTCGACGTACTCGCCCGCCTGTGCATCCGTTCCGGATTTCTCCGAGAGAAACTTTTCTGAGAGTGTTTTTCCTGTCATTTGTTATCCTCCGCTACCGTTTCGAGTACTCGTTCAACCGTTCCGCCCATCAGCACATGGCTTGTTGCACCTAACTCGAGTTGGTCTGCGACCTGATGTGCAACGGCTTCGACACGTGATGGGTCCGCAGAAATGTCGATATCCATTCCACTTACCATTTGTACAAGGTCTTCTGTTGGTGTGTTACCGACACCCGTCAGTCCATCAGGAAGTACGACCCCGCCCCCCAGGCCACAATGAGAGGTGTCAAATCTGTCAACACCACACTGCATTGCTGCGAGGGTATTGGCAAGGCTCATCCCATTGGTATCGTGTAGGTGGAGCCCGATATCAATGTCCGGGTGTCGGTCGAACACAGCAGTGTACATCTCGGTGATTTCGCGGGGGTTTGCAAGCCCCATTGTCGTGGCGAGTGTGACCTCATCAACACCTGCTTCAACAACGCTGTCGACAACCGAAAGCGTGTCTTCCATCGGAATTCTGCCCTCGTACGGACAGTAAAAGCTTGTTCCGATGCCGGCCTCAACTTCGATATCCGTTCCTTCTGCAAGGTCAACAACCGCTTCGACTTCTGACAGAATCTCCTCGACAGCCATATTCTGATTGTTGGCACTGTAGGTCTCACTGACCGTGACAAGCGCATTTACTTTATCGAGGTCAGCATCGATGGCACGTTCCATCCCAACTGCATTTGGAACAAGCGCCCGGTATGTGACATCCTCGTGCCGGTCAATTCCGTTAGCGACCTCGTCAGCATCACGAAGCGTTGGAACGGCTTTTGGATGGGTGAACGACGTTACCTCAATCTCGTCAACACCAGTCGTCGATAGTTTGTTGATGAGTTCAATTTTCTCTTCTGTTGGAATAAACTCATCAAGTCGCTGGAATCCATCTCTGGGGAGCATTTCGACGACAGTGACGGCTTCAGGGACCGATTCAAGTGGGGAATGCCCAGTGGTCAGTTCTGATGAACTCATCAGATGACCCCCTCAGAATCAAGCTCAGAAATTGTCTGCTCATCGTATGCGAGCCAGTCTCCGTAGACCTCTTCGTTATGAGCACCCAGTTGTGGACCTAGATGTGAGATGTCCCCTGGAGTCTCGGAGAATCGTGGGAATGTATTCTGGACCATCGCTGAGCCAAGTTCGTCATCTTCGACGGAAACGAGTGCATCACGTGCCTGATAATGCTCATCCTCCATGATATCTGCAACGTTGTAGATTGGTGCGATGGTCGCCTCAAACTCCTCAAACCTGTCGAGGATTTCCTCACGCGTATGCTCGGACATCCAGTCCTGAATAATCGCATCAAGCTCCTCGACATTTTCAAGTCGTTTCTCGTTGTCCGCAAACCGCGGGTCATCTTTCAACTCAGGTCGTTCAATCGCATCGAAAACACGCATTGCGATTGGTTGGGCACTGGCGGAGATAGCTACAGCACGACCATCGCCCGTCTGATAGACGTTGCGAGGTGCCGATGAGCTGGAGCGGTTACCCGTCCGCTGTTCAATCTCATCGAGTTGCTGGTACCGCAGCGGCTGTGGCCCGAGGAGCGAGAAGATTGGTTCAATCAGGCTTGTGTCGATATATTGGCCACTTCCCTCATTGACCTCTCTGTGGTGCAGTGCAAACATAATCGCCATCGTCGAAAACATCGCTGCCACGCCATCAGCCAGTCCCGTTGGCGGCAACAGTGGCTCGCGGTCTGGGCGGCCGTTCAGATAGGCAAAGCCGGACATCGCTTCAGCGAGTGTTCCGAAGCCCGGTCGTTCGCTATAGGGCCCAGTTTGACCAAAGCCACTCAGGCGAAGCATAATTAACTCGGGGTTCTCCTCGGAAAGTTGGTCCCAGCCAAGGTTCCACCGTTCAAGCGTACCCGGTCTGAAGTTTTCAATCAGTACATCTGCTTCACTGATGAGGTCTTGAAACACGACCGCACCCTCGTCTGTGGAGATGTTGAGCGTGATGGATTTTTTGTTTCGACCAAGGTATTTCCACCAGAGACCGACGCCATCTTTCTGCGGGCCGAAGTTACGGAGGTGGTCACCCATTTCCGGATGTTCGATTTTGATTACCTCCGCGCCGAAATCAGCAAGAAACCGACCGACAGTCCCGGCGGAAATCATCGTCCCCGTTTCTATAACTGTCAGGCCGGCAAGTGGCCCATTCTCGGAGTTAGTCATTTGCTTCTCCATTTAGTATGTTCATCCAGGCGGGTACACTCTGATTGCCAGAGGAACCAATCGATTCAATCCAAGAAGTTGTATAATTCTCTCTCATATATGTCTGTCACTAACTGTTAGTTATCGTATTTAATCGGGCGGTCAATATGCGTTCCAAATCCGCGCTCAGCAATAACTTCACCGTTTGCATATGCAATTGTCCCGCGAACGAGCGTGTGTGTTGGCCAACCAGTTACCTCACGGCCATCGTATGGCGAGTAATCCGCCCCACCCTGTAACAGTTCGGGCGTGACAGTTTTCGTCTCATCCATATCAACAACAGTCAGGTCGGCATCCGTTCCAATCTGAAGGCTCCCTTTTTTCGGATAGAGATTGAACGCCTTGGCCGTATTCGTCGAAGTGACCGCTACGGCGCGTTCGAACGAAACCCGACCGGCAGTAACCCCTTCAGAGAGGATAAGCGGGAGCATGGTAGCAGAGGATGGGAATCCTGGGAGGCTGTCGACGACATCCTCACCAATCTTGTCGTCTTCCAGATTGGCACAGTGGTCCGTCCCAATGCACGAAATTGTTCCATCAGCGACCCGGTCCCACAGCGTTTCCTGGTCTGCTTTCGACCGAACTGGCGGATTCACGTTGTGTCTCTCATCGCATTCCTCGGCCGTGAGCGTCAAATAATGTGTGCAGGTTTCGCCGATGATATCCCACCCGGCATCCTGAAGCATTGCCAGTTCATCGGCTGTTTTGCCAGCGGAAATGTGGACTGCATAGAAGCTATCATCGTAATTGTGCTGGCGAGCCAATGCCCCGCTCGCAATCATACTTTGAGCTTCTGCGTAATCCGGGAACTGCTCAACAAGGATATCGTAGTCTCGATATTCCTGGTCATCGTCGAGACCAGTGTCAAGATACGGGCTGTCACCAAGTGCGCTCGTAATCTCCATATTCTCGGAGTGATGACCAAGCGTCGTCGGGACGTCCTGTGCGGCTAGTTCCTGAATAAACGCGTCAGCCCAGTCATCGTGCATCTCACAGTCGACACCGAATTTTTCCGGGGCAACGTCCTTGTAATTCTTGTACCATTTGAACGACGTGATTCCGAGTTCGTCGATGATATACGGAATTTCCTCAATATGCTCGTAGGAGAGTAAACCCAGGGAGAAAAAGTAATCGTGGTAGTAGTTGGGTTCAGCTTCGGCAAAATACTCATCAAGAATTTCCTCATAAGACCCCGCTCTTCGGAAGTAGTTTCCAATGGTGGTAACGCCACCCACAAGGTCCGAGCGTGATTCAGTTTCAGCATCCGCTTCGAGGCCGCGATAAATGCCATGATGAGTATGTGGGTCGATGGCTCCCGGTAGGACGTGTTTATCAGTTGCGTCTATCTCTTCGGTCCCTTGTCCTTCGAGCGTACCAGGGTTTGCGATGCTTGCAATTTCCTCGCCTGTAATCCCAATATCGCCACGAAGTTTTCCAAGTTCCGGTGAGACGAGCGTTCCGTTCGTGATTACAACATCGTAGCTCATTGTCTTAGTCTGAGACCTCATCGATATATGCTTCAACCTCCTCGCGTTCGAGAACCTCGGCATATTTCATCCAGAGGTCAAGCAGGGCAACTTTGTGTGACGCCTCAATGCGGTCAAAGAGACACTCCTGTGGCAAAAGCACGTCAAAGCCGTTCTGCTGGGCATCAATTGCAGTTGCCCGGACACAACCGCTGGTTGAGTTCCCGACAATGATAACGGAATCGTGACCGCCACGAACGAGTCTTGACAGAAGGTCAGTACCGTAAAATGCCGACGCGTACGTTTTGTCGATTACTGTTTCTCCTTCTTCAGGAGCAACAGGGTCGACAATCTGCAGGTCTTCGTGTTCTGGGTCATCGTAGCTTGATGGAATTACACGCGTATACGCGACGGGGATATCGTTACTACGTGCGAACTCAAGGAACGGTTCGATATGGTCGATGGCTTCCCAGGCGACTTCACCCATTGCGGTTCGATAGTCTTCAATGGCGTCGAGAATCGGCACATTATCTCCGACCACGAGACGTTGCATATCGATGACCAAAACGAGGGGGTTTGTTCCAGCCCCACGAGATTCCCATGAAGATGCACCTTCCTTATCGTATCCTGCTTTTGTGATGACCTGTTTGTCACGCTCGGACAGCAGGTCCTCCCAGATGTGAACGGTCATGCTATCACACCTGTTTTCGATGAGCAGCAATATAGTTCTGTTCCTAAAAATTAGCTATGGAAGTCTTAGGTGAGAAAAGGAAAATCCATTAATTATTACTCACTTTTTGCCCGTCCCCCATCGACTAAAATTGTCTCCCCAGTCACATACGCAGAAGCGTCACTTGCCAAAAACCCAACAACGGAGGCAACATCAGATGGCTTACCCAGCCGACGAAGTGGTGTTTGTTCAAGAAAATCCGCAATTACAGAATCATCATCCATATAGGGTTCTGTCATTGGCGTCTCAATGAATCCCGGCGAGACAGAGTTGACTCGAACTCCATCTGGGCCAAGTTCGGCAGCGAGTGCACGTG
>Ga0207421_10006542_pt1 | contig 12669 bp, 11 predicted proteins | sample SodLakKL_010_SED_4_FD_187542 | JGI IMG/M metagenome (GOLD analysis project Ga0207421, IMG submission 187542) | Alkaline sediment microbial communities from Lake Tanatar, Kulunda Steppe, Russia - 8KL_010_SED (SPAdes) (version 2) | ecosystem: Environmental > Aquatic > Non-marine Saline and... | reverse complement strand
TTTTTTTCCTAAAAGCTGGCAAAACAGGGGATAGAGTGGGACATCTCTTGTTGTAAATACCCCAAGATTCCTGTGCATTGTCATTATGGTGTCTCCGGGCAGAAGAGCAACAGCGGTGCCTACTGCAATAGCTTCCTGACCAATACCTGAGAACCATTTTGAAATTCGGTTCTGCCGCAGCAACTTGAGCATTTTTTCCTCGATACGTCTGGGCTGTATTAGTCTTCGGTAGAGGACAGCGGCATCTGTCTTGGTTAAAAATAATTTACTTGACGGCATTCTAATTCGATAAAAAATTTAGTATTTTTGATGTTCTGTACTAATTATATCTTATGGTTGTGCAGAATGGGTTCCTATCAGGCACCTGCACTTCAAATCTTTTTATGGAAGATACTTCATAATACCATTTATTATAACTTTCAAAACAAAGGAAACAAAGTCGAATTGACCTACCAAGTTTCTAAAAGACTTCAAATGGTTCCAGCATTGATGCATCGTTTACCCAAAACGAAGACCAATGCCAGCCAGCCGGCAGTCTCTAACAGCCGTACGTATTTTTTAAGCACACAGCTACTGCTAGCAGCTTCAACCCAACGCGACGCCACCACGCGGGAAGCACAGGCCGAAAGTGCCCTTTTAATCTCCGGTAATACAACTCCGGGCTTTTCACATCCGTCCACTTTAATACTCAGAGGTTAAAGTTATGCAAGCTTTAGGAAGACAAATCTTAGTAGAATACTATAACTGCAACAGCGAAATCATTAACGATGTAGCTAAAATCGAGTCTATTTTACTCGAGGCTACACGCCGGTCGCAGGCCAGTATCATCTCTCATAACTTTCACAAGTTTAGCCCGCATGGTGTTAGTGGAACCGTTGTAATCGCCGAGTCTCATGTAGCGATTCATACATGGCCCGAGTATGGTTATGCAGCCGTCGATATCTTCACCTGTGGCGAAACAATCGACCCATGGATAATTCAGGAGTTCATTAAAGAATCTTTTGAGTCCCAGAACGTATCCAGCATGGAAATGAAACGGGGCATGTTTAAGGTAGCCGAAGGTGAAGAACTTCTATTCAAACCAAAAGACGCGGCAAAATTCAACAGCGTTAATTAATATTATCAACTAAGTACACATTTATTTTTTTGCATTATGATGGTTCAGAACCCAAATATATTCTCTCTTGTTAAAGGTGCGGGCGAAGGCAACACCGTTCTTAACGCGTTCGATCAGGCGCTGCTGAATGCAGGTGTTGGTGATACCAACCTGGTACGAATGAGCAGCATTATCCCGCCAAACTGTGAATTGGTAGATGAGATTATACTTCCTAAAGGTGCACTCATACCGGTTGCATACGCCGCAATTCAATCAGACAACCCAGGTGAAGTCATCTCTGCCGCCATTGGTGTAGGTCTCCCTGAAAATGAAGGCGAGCCGGGACTCATCATGGAATTTGAGGACACTCAGCCGCTTACCGAAGTTGAAGCCGTTGTTCGCCAAATGGTTGTAGATGGCTACGAGTACAGAGGCCGCAAGTACCGCGAAATCCTGACTCTAGGTGTAGAGCATACCGTAGTTAAAAAAGGTGCTGTTTACGCCGCAGCCGTACTTTGGTATAAGTAAGCTTCACCAACTTTTTTTCCGATGCCGGTTCACTGCAAGGAGGACCGGCATTTTTTATGAATTGAATTAATCAGGATTACACGCATGCCTTTTCAATACAACGAGTTTTATAACGAACAAACCGGTCTGACCATCGGTATAAAAAAACAGCTTTTTCACGAACAAACTCCGTTTCAAACGGTTGAAGTATTCGAGACCGATACATGGGGTAACCTAATGACGATCGACGGTATGGTGATGCTCTCCGAGAAAGACGAGTTTGTTTATCATGAAATGATGGCGCACGTGCCTTTGCTCACGCATCCTAATCCGGAGAAAGTTCTCATTATTGGCGGCGGCGACGGTGGTACCGCCCGTGAAGTTCTCAAACACCCGGGCGTTAAGCACGTTGATATGGTTGAGATCGATGAAGCCGTAGTACGCGCAAGCAAGCTGCACATGCCGGAGGTCGGAGATTTCTCAAACCCTAAATTGAATGTAGTCTATGAAAACGGACTGGAGTTCGTAAATGGTCCGGTTAAGGAGTATGATGTCATCATAATTGATGGCTCAGATCCTGTTGGACCGGCCGTGGATTTATTCAAAAAAGACTTTTACGAAAAATGCCATACCTGTCTGAAAGATGATGGCGTTCTTGTTTCACAAACTGAAAGCCCGTTCGTTGAATCGTACCACGACAGCATTCGCAGCGTGCAGAACGCAATCTCCAGCCTGTTTCCTGTAGCGAAGCTATTTTTGACTTATATTCCGCTCTATCCGACCGGAATGTGGTCTATGTCGATAGCCAGCAAACAGCGCGATCCGCTGTCAGATGAGGTTCTCTCAGAAATTGAAAAACGCACAGCATCATTCTCAGAATCACTGAAATATTACAACAAAGACGTACACCACGGTGCTTTTGCGCTTCCGGGATTTGTACGTCAAATCTTCAGCTGATTATCATTTTCTGCAGCATAAGAAATCGAAAGCTCCGGTACTTTGCAGTGCCGGGGCTTTTCTTGTTTTTATTTCTGGTGATGCTACCCGGGCCTGCATCTGCATCTGACCCAAATTCAGCTGAAATGATTCCGACCCTGGCTGATACTACAACTGGAAGCCGTTTCAGCGTGCGCCTTATTGCAGATGGCCGGAACGTCTCACTGCCCGATTCTTTGCGAAACATCACCCTTCCTTCTGAGCCTGCTACTCCTCAGTCCTACCCAAAACATCTGAGGGCTGTTCCACAGATTCTGGGTGAAGATGGTTACCTTTCGGCCCAAGTCGATTCAATCAATGTGGATAGGGGCAGGGAACGCATCACCCTGTACGCAAACCGCGGCTGTCGTTTTTCGATCAGTGCGTTTAGCGTTACCGTTGAATCTGATCCACAGCTACAGGAAGATCTTGAATCGCTTACGGAAGAGTTCCGGCTTGAGCAGGGCAGAAATTTGAGAACCGGAGTCATTTATAATCAGCAGGAGGCGGAACGGGGAATTCGTGAATTTATACGGTTCTGGGAGCGTGAAGGATATTTATTTGCCAGTGCAAAACCCAGCCTGAATCCGGACTTTGAATCCTGCACCACAGAGCTGAATATCAGCATTGATCCCGGAGAGAGAGTGATTGTATCTGAACAGCTTTTCCCGGGTCTTGAGCGAAACGATCCGGAGTTTCTCAGGCGCATAAGCGGGGTACAGGCAGGAGATGTCATAACTCTGCAAAAGCTGAGAAACGCACGGCTAAATATTGAGAATACCGGACTTTTCCAGTCTGTAAACGACATATCCATCATTAAAGCAGGTGATGAGTTCAGCCTTCTCTACGACCTTGAGGAAAGGAGAACAAACTCATTTGACCTGCTTTTTGGCTACGTACCTGAACCTGACGGCAGCAGTAACTTTATTGGTTCTGGCGATCTGATTCTTAGAAATGTGTTTTTCCAGGGAAGCAGGCTGGATGTTTCATTCGAAAGGCTGAGTCAGTTTGTTACGAAGCTGGATGCCGGTTACGAATCCATTTATATCGGATCCACACCCTTCGGAGCCGGAATGCGGTTCAGCTTTGAGCAGCAGGATACCTTGTACCAGATTCGGAATATCCGTTTGAATGGCCGCTACCGCTTAAGCAGCAGCACAAATCTGATCGGAACCCTGCGGCAGGAGGTTTCGGCTTCAGGAACTGTACCTGCTGAGTTTCAGCGTGTTTTTGATGCCAACAGCTTCTTTACAGGGCTGGGAATCGAGTTCAGAGAAACTGACCGTCTGCTGAATCCCTCAAGGGGATTTATGTTCAGAATGCTGGCCGAAACCGGATTCAAACGAATAGGAGACCCTCGTATAGCTAATTATACAGACCGTAACCGATGGAGTCAGCAGGAGATTGAGCTCACGGCACGGGCGTTTATAAGCCCTTTTAGCAGACAGGTAGTTTCGCCATCAGTTAATGGCTATATCATGATCTCTCCGGAGTATACCGAAAGTGATTTCAACCGGTTTGGAGGTGCGAGAAGCTTCAGGGGATACCGGGAAGATCAGTTCCAGTCTGCACGAATGGTTTGGGGCGATACAGAGTACAGGTATCTGCTCGATCGCCTCTCCTACGCCTTCATATTCGGGGCAGTGGGCTATTACGAACGACCGGAGCTTATCTTTGAGCGAGGATTAAACATTGGAACCCAGTCGGAGCTGCTTTATTCTTATGGTCTGGGTTTGTCTTATGCCACGCCGCTAGGTATTATGCAATTCACGTACGCGCTTTCCCGGGATGATGACTTTTCAAATGGGAAAATCCATGTGGGTATAACCGCGAATTTGTAAGACTCAGTCTGCAGAAACATGAAGCAGCCGGTCTGTAACCCATACCACTAAAGCCAGCAGAACAAGAAAAGAGATACTCACCAGCGGATTCCAGATTACCAGTCCGCCAACCGTACCGATTACAGCACCCAGATATTTGATGTAGTTTAAATGCGTATCAGTTGAACCTTTAATGATTCGCTCCAGCTTTTCTTCATCGTAACGGTTGATGTTCTCTTCAATAATTTTGCGAATGTCTATCTGGTCAATTATCCGGCTTAGCACGGTAACAAACAACTGCTCCAGCCGGGAGCGGTCTTTCCGCATTCGTGCCGGTATGCTGTCGATCAATGTGTTTATTGGCTCCGCTGCATTTGAAAGCCGGCCGGGGAGAGTCGCAATGGATTCATCCAGCATGTTTGTTAATGTCTTACCTTTCATCATCAGATAAAGCTTGAGAGCCGAACGCTCTACAGGGCTTTTTTCCAGGCTCTGCATAATAACCTCTTCCGCTTTGCGAACCAGATTCCCCTTAACCTGTGGATCGGTAAGTGCTTGTCGTATATACTGTTCAAACAAAACATTAATGTCGTTTCGAAAAGCTTCATCAGAAGTAAGAGCCTTAATATCCCATATCAGGATATCGGTGTACTTTTGCAAAAGTCCATTGTCGATGAATTCTTTTTTTATGAGTTCCGGATTAATCAGCTCACGCTCTACTGCAGCAGCTAGTCGGAGCGCAATTCTGTTTTTTTGAGCCGGAATTAAACCCTGACCTAAAAGTGGGCGCTTTTTTCGCGGATAAAAAAGCATTGATATCGCAATCCAGTTCGTAAAGAATCCAATCAAGCCGCTTACGGACAGGATTCTCAGCAGGCCTTCCAGAGGCAACACCACACCAAACATATGAATCGTATGCGTGTCGAAATCCCACCAGAATGAAAATGAAAACAGAACTGCCAGCAGCCATGGTATTATTTTAAGCAAACGAAGCCCAAATCCTGCTACCTGTTTTTCCGGATCTGGTTTGGGCGTTTTATCAACCTGTTCATCATCCCCGAAACGTCGCTCAATATGATTCCGGAACAGGCTGTGAAAGCTCACTTCCTGTTCCGGCGGCTTATTTTGGTTTTCTTCGCTCATAGTTTTTGTGATGTCATAAATTCCTGCTGTACGGCTTTGAAGTCAGCTTCAAATGATGCGTGATCTTTTTTCAAAGCGTTCCGAAGCTTTTCTGATGCGCTTTTCAGCTTTAACGCAAATCTTGTGATATTGTTAGCATTCAGCTGTGTATTAATGGTGATGTGACTCACAGGTTTATTCATCACCCTGAACAACTCTGAACGGCAAAGCTGATCCATCGTATTTCCAAAACGTGAAGCCTTTACCCATCCTGTGTCGAGCATCATTTGCATAAACTCCGACACCGTAGTGACCGGAATCAGCACGGCACTCTTTGGCGGTACAGAACCATCATACGGATAAAACATATTTCCATCTCTGCACTTCAGGATTTGTTTTGCTGGAATTCCAGCAGGGTGTTTCAGGGATGAAATCGTATGGCGATACAGTTCACGGTACAAATCGAGCAAGTCCCGTTTAAGGTACGGCCTGAGGTCGTGCGGCTCCAAAGAAGTGTTTACAACGTGCAGCGCTTCATGACTTACATCAGCAGATACCACCCGCCTCAGGGAAGGAGTCAGAACGCTCTCGGCACCGGCTCGCTGCTGCAGCTGAGTGGTGAGTCGATTCCAGGTTTCATCATAATATCCGGTTGCTACAGTTCTTGGATAGCTGATAAGCCCGCTGCCGAGTTCAGCATCATAAAAAGAGAACAAACGGTTCAAGGCTTCCTGACTTTTCGCATAACTACCGTTCACCGATGCCGGTAAAAAGGCCGTGGAAACCGGGTGGTTTATGGAAGGGTAGAGCACATCACCCCTTATTAATTCGTCGCTTTGTGCAGGCTTTGTCTTTAAATGTGTACCTGCCTTTAGGGCAACAGGCCTTATAGGCTTAAATGATAGTGAATAAGTTTCATCTGAAAAATCTATGAACTCTTTTTGAGTAAGCACACATCCTAATGCAATAATCTCTTCAAACGAATACCGTTGGCCGAATGCGCTGCGAACCGCATCAACAAGCATAATTCGCGAGCGAAAGTAACGCTCCAGTGAAGATGCTCTGTCCTGGTTTACAGGAACCGCAGAATCTAATAGCAGCTGAACACCAGACGGACTTACTGTACCAAGATTTCCTGAACAGATTTTTTCATCTTTACCCAGAAATCGATAAATGGATTGGGCTATAAACTCTCCGCTGGGGTCTGAATCCGTTGCCAGAATAATCTTGTTGGCAAACTGTGCTTTGCTCTTAAGCGCTTTGCGAAAGTCTCTCTGATCGGGATTTGCCCTAGCCTTGAGCTTACCGGTAATCGGGTCTCGATCAGGCAACCATGCATAGCCAAAGGTAGGGAGGACTTCAAGCCCGGGGATTTCGCAGCTTTCAATGGCCCGTGCCGTAACCCCGGATTCTACAATAAGCAGGGTATAAGAGCTGAGCTGCATGAGGAGTTACGATAATACTCCAGCCGTACTTCTGCCGGCAAAAGTGCTTTAGTTTATTTTTTCGCTTCCGCTGAGATAAATGCTTCCAGGCTGGGACTTTTCTCCGGAACCGAATACCAGCTTGGCAACCATTTCCTTCATCCGGTCGATTCCTACTTTTTCGAAGTTGTTCATCATAGCGTTTTCGATAATACTCTCCATATCCGTATGATTAATTATACCGATATTGAAAAGTTCGATGAGATAGCCATAAGCCTCTGTTGAAATAATAGTGCGCTCCGCTGCATGAAGAATACGCAGGTTTTGAGAGGAGTCGCCGGGTCTGGCAGCATTGAGCTGACCGGATTCAACCTTTTGCAGAATCCAGGAATAGGCTGCAGATGCTTCAGATTTATTGGCAGTAGAAAAAGAGTTCGGATCGAGATCCCTGATGGATTCACCAGAACGAATCTGGCGAACCATTTGGATAATTAAATCGATTACGCTTGTTCTCATAAATAGTGCAGTAGCTTTAAATAGGTGTTTTCAAGTTCGGTCATGCGGTTTTTATCATCAGGAGTTGAGTCTTCGTAACCGCAAAGGTGGAGCATTCCATGGATTACAATACGTACAAACTCTGTCTCTGGCTCTGCATCGAACTCTGCTGCTTGTTCAGCAATTCGTGGGGCGCAGCAAAAGAGAGTTCCTTCTATGGGCTCGTTTTCCTCATGATAGTGAAAAGTAATAATGTCTGTAACGTAGTCGTGCTGCAGATGCTCAGTATTGATTTTTACGATTTCGTCTTCATCCACAAATACGACCTCTATGAGTGCAAAACGGGCGTTTTCATTATCCTGTAAAAGTTCAGCAATGTCTGCAACAACATCTTCATCTACAGATACTTCAACATCTGAGGTATTATCGACTATAATTTCAACACTGTTTGGTTTCAATTGTCCTCGTCGAAAGAGAATCCTTCAAAATCTACGGATTCGGTGAGCGACAGCGCTACGCTGCACATCATAATTTCGGGGGGCAGCTTCGTAAAGTCACCGTTAAGGAGTGCATCGTCCACGTTTGCATACAAACTCGCTCCTCCGGTCTTTTCGATAATGAGTCCTGTTGTCTGTCCGCCAATTTTACCAAAAAAGGTAACCTGTTGAAGGGTTTCACTTGCAACAAAGGCCGTGCAGTTATGGAGCTGCATAAAAACGTTATGGGCATAAACAGAAACGATGTTCGTCGTTTTTCCTTCAACCTCGAGACCAAGATGTATTTCAATAACCGTTTTTAATTCGCTCTCATCAGGCTGTATGGCAAAGCGGTATACAGCACCCGTTTTCTTTGGTTCTGAGCCAAAAACACGGGTAATTTCCTCAATATTTTCTGCGGAGAAGGTAAGGATCATAAAATTATTCGGTTGAATGAAGTCGGCTTTTCGTACGTAGTTCAAATATAAGCAAGTGGATGCAGGATTACCACATCCACCGGCATCATATAAATATACGGCTAAAGGCTTCCTCGTTCTCAGATTGGGTCTTCGGGAAGTTGGTATCTGCTCCTACCATCCGGTTGATTTCATCGGCTATGGCCTCGGCTTCAGCGCTGTAACCGGTTAGGAAATAGATGCGCTGCATAACAACCAGTCGGGAAAGATTACTCGAATAAGTACGATGGAAACCTCTTAATTCGCTATCCAGAGCCTGCATACGTCCCTGAAGTCTGGCGCGGCGCTCCGTGTTGGTTCGTACGGCAGGTTCACGTAGCTGCTGTTCGATTCTGGCCATTTCTTCCTCCGTACGATCCATATTACGTAGAGAACGTCCGAGTTCATCCATAAAACGTGGCAGAAACTCATCTGCGAGACGTTTGCCGTCTTCAGCGTTATCCGCCTGGGCATAGCGAAGCGCATAGGTAAGGGCAGAGGTAAGATCGGGAGTTACGGTAGTAAAAGGTATGAGATCTTCACCCCAGGTAAGCCAGTAGTTGGCCTGATCAAAATCTCCGCGCTCTATGTAGGCATTCGCTTGTCGCGTAATAATCGTGCGATAGTTATCAAGCATACGGCGAATGTTCTGATCGAAGTAATTCCCTTCTTCGTTTACGTAGCGCAGCTGAAACTGATTCAGTCTGGAAGCATGAATTTCGGTATCCAGGTGACCAAAAGCCTCTTCATGGAATTTTGGAATCACACGAAAGGCTTTGCCTTCAAGCCGGAGATAGTTTTCCATACCAAGCTTGGCATCAGATGCTACCGTAATTGCAAAGTAGACGGGACGCTCGTTAAGGTTTTCCCTAACAATATCGAGCACAATATCGTCCTGAACTCTGGTATAGTGGTACGTTTGCTGCCCGTCAGAAAACAGAACCTGACCCTCATGGCGGAATGCAATTTCATCATCAAATTCTTCGAGCGGGGTGTGGAACGTGAATTCTGGCTTGTGGAGATTGGATGGCCATTCGGTACTGCCGGTTGCAATATGCTCCTGAATCGTAATTTGTCCCGGCTCAGGTTCCGGCGCCGTAATTCTTGCGAAGCGCTCTCTGTCGAACGGAATTCTGACGGTACCTGGTCGGTGGAAATCACTTTCGCGCTCGAACCTGAACTTCTGCTCAATATCCCGAATCTCACGGTCGGTGTATGAAAGCTTCACAGGCGGCGAATCGTAGTTCCATCGATTTTTTACCTGATCTATGTACCATGTTGTATTCAGAAGACTCAGACATACAATTCGTACATCGGTTCTAATGCCGTGAACTTCCTGCAGGAACCAAAGCGGGAAGGTATCATTATCACCGTTTGTGAAAAGAATACTGTACGGCTCTACTGAGTTTAGAAGGTTGTATGCATAATCCGGAGCCACGTACTGTCTGCTTCGGTCATGATCGTTGTAATTCTGTGTAAGTACCCGTAATGGAACAAGCAAATACATTAAAACAACGGCACCGAGCAAAGCGAACTTGTTTTTGACAACCGTTCGCAGCATATCAATGAGACCTGTGGCACCAATTCCTATCCAGATGGAGAATGCGAAGAATGATCCCGCATAGGAATAATCCCTCTCCCTGGGCTGCATAGGCGTTTGGTTCAGGAACACCACGATGGCAATTCCCGTCATCACAAAGAGAACGAGCACCGATAAAGCCCGTTTCCAATCCCTGACGGAATGGTATATCAGTCCAAACAAACCAAGCAGAAAGGGCAGATACCAGTAGAAATTATTGGCCGGATTATCAGCATACCGATCATCGGCCGTAAAAACCCCGAAATACGATGCCGTATCCTGTATATCGGCCTGCCTTCCTATGAAATTCCAGTTGAAATACCTGAAATACATGTGGCCCAGCTGGTATCTCACAAAGAAGTCCAGGTCGCTGTTGTAGTTGCCATAAACGGACATATGGGAAGGCTGCGATGAATGCCTTCTTGGAAAAAACTTCTCACCATCCCTGTTGATATCCATTATGGTGTTATCGAAACTACGCCCGGAAAGAAGCGGGGCCGAGCCGTACTGCTCCCGTTTGATGTAGCTCGTAAAACGCTCAATATTATCAGGATTGTTCTGATCGATGGCCGGATCCGACATCGAGCGAATAAAAATCACTGCATAGCTTGAGTAGCCAATCATAATGGCAGTGTAGGCCACAATGATGTAGTTCGCCACCTTCATCTTCTTGTTGTGCGTATAGTATATACCAAGGGAAAGCATCCCAAGTATCAGAATCATAAAGCTGGCCGGGCCAATGAGACCAACAGTGGCCTGACTAATCGAATTCGCAATAGTTGGCAACCAGATAATAGTAGCTGGAAAAACTACCAGAAAAGAAACGACTGATAGAACAGTGGTGATAGCAAAACCAGTTATTGTAACTTCGAATTTTCTGAAATAGATAATCAGCGCTACTGCAAAGATGGCCAGAAGATTCAGCAGGTGGATACCGAAGGCGATACCAATCAGGTAGGCTATGAGCACAAGCCAGCGTTCATTACCGGGTTCATCGGCCTGTGATGCCCACTTGAGCGCCAGCCAGAAAACCAGAGCCGTAAACGTGAGCGACATCGCATAGGTCTCGGCCTCTACGGATATAAACCACAAACTGTCGGTAGCTGCAAACGTGAGCGCTCCAATAAGAGCACCGCCATACATTCCGATTTTAGACTGAACGCTCCATGTGTCCGGATGTCCAACATTCATAATGCGTACAAGCCTTACAATAATAAGATACAACAGCATAATGGTGATACCCGATGAGATGGCACTCATCATATTTATACTGTAGGCCACGTATTCGGCAGGCATAAGCATGGAAAACAAACGGCCAAGGAGCAGATACATAGGCGCCCCCGGAGGATGCGGTATCATGAGGCCATAGGAAGTGGCTATACGCTCAGCAGGATCCCAGAAACTGGCCGTAGGAGCTAATGTGAGCACGTAAAGAAGGAACGCAAAGAGGAAGCTGGCAAATGCAAAGTATTTGTTCAGCGTCTTATGATCCGTTTGCATCTAAGGTATGTTTTAAGTAGATATAGAAAATTATTTAACCTGGTTTTCAAACAGGTTTGCAAGCTTGTAATAATAGGAATAGCTTGCTGGACTTACAAGAAAACGCACAACACTTTACTTAGTATATAAAATGAGTTCGAAACCGGACAGTTTTACATCAAACCCTTTATCTGCCAGTCTTATTGTGCTGGTTTTTGCCTTCATTCTGTACGCTTGCGGCAGCTCATCTCAGACGCCCTCAGAAATACCTGATCTACAGCCGGAAATCGTGGTTGAGGATACATCAGAGCGGATAGAAGCAGATTCCTGGGTATTGCTTAGCGGTGAGCCAAGACATCTTCGTCCCCGTACGTGGAACCTGCATCATCAGGCTGCACAGCTGTCGTTCGATTTCGAGCGCGAAGCGGTGATAGGAACTACCGAAATGCTGTTTACGAATCTGAGGGGCACATCACGCGAGCTTATTCTGGACAGCAAAACCACCGAGTTCGAATCCATTCGTATTTCCGGCCGTGAGGACGAGCTGTCTTTTGTGCAGGACTCGGCAATCGTAACTATTGACCTCAACAGAGATTTCGCCCGGAATGACACGCTGAGTATCACCATTGATTTCACCTCGTTTCCTCCGGTTCGCGGGCTGTATTTTGTGGATTCAAAAAATCAGGATCCGACCAAGCCCACTCAGGTATGGACACTTGGGCAGCCCGAGGACAACAGCTTCTGGCTCCCGACTATCGATCATCCCGCCGAGCGCACTACTCAGGAATTCTGGCTCACCGTGCCGGACTCTATGAGCACGCTTGCTAACGGTTTTCTGATTTCATCTCAGGAGCATCCGGAAAGGGGAGAACGCACCGACTACTGGAAGCTGGATATCCCGCATACGCCCTACCTTTTTGCCCTGGCCGTTGGGGTATTCGACATCACGGACCGCTGGGTTGATGATGTATACTACGCCTTTTATACCGAGCCAAAATATGCCGCATACAAAGAGCTGATATACGATCAAACGGAAGACATCATGCGGTATTTTAATGAGAAGTTTGGCTATTCGTATCCATGGGGAGCGTATGCGCAGGTTCCGGTTCATGATTTCATAGCCCGCGGGATGGAAAACACCACCGCCACCATTTTGTACAACCTGGTTCAGTTTGATGAAAGAGGGAGTCAGGATTTATCCAATCTCGGCCTGATTGTCCACGAGTTGGTTCACCAGTGGT
>Ga0207421_10006541_pt1 | contig 12671 bp, 13 predicted proteins | sample SodLakKL_010_SED_4_FD_187542 | JGI IMG/M metagenome (GOLD analysis project Ga0207421, IMG submission 187542) | Alkaline sediment microbial communities from Lake Tanatar, Kulunda Steppe, Russia - 8KL_010_SED (SPAdes) (version 2) | ecosystem: Environmental > Aquatic > Non-marine Saline and... | reverse complement strand
GATGAAAGAAACAACGTATTATGCAGTAACCAAAATTCATGATAACGGTGAGAGTCGCGAAGTCATCCAACATCTCAACGTTCATGAGACTAAGGATAAAGCAAAAGCTGAAGCCGCAAAGCTACGAAAGGGTCGAAGCAAAGAGCTGAAGGGAGATGGTTACTCTTTCGTGGTAACCACTCTTCATGGGAAAGAGGGGTTTGAGGTGGTGAAACAACTTCGCTATGATGAACTCCGACGTAGTATCTTGCAAGAGGCCAAAAGCGCGGGTCCTGAAGTATCGGCGTTTGCACACGAACTCCTGAATTCATTCAACCTCACATACGAAGAATTGTATTGCTGCAACTTTGATAACGCTGTAATTGAGACCTCGGCGGAGGAATACATCTCTCGCGCCACTTCCGTATCCGTGTGGACCCACTATGTAGAGGGCTGGATTCATCTCAACGGGATTGATTACGTGATAGGGAAAACCCATTACAGCTCAACTACAAATCGCGTGTAACTCAAAGGTACGTCAATGGTTATACTAATTATTAGACATAACTCAAAGGTGTTTACAATGGACCAAAGAATGAAAGTACGAGAATACACACGTAAGGTAAAGAGAGCCTTACAAGAAGGGTTTGATGATGGTATGAGCATGAGGGGTACCTTTTGGGCCCACGGTGTTGTCAAGCCCAACTCCTTCGCCGATGTCGTGCGGCTTACCCGTCACCCCCTTCCCAAAGGTCAACTAGTCATCAACCACATTGAAAGGCTCGTTAGCCAAGGTGATTACATTGACATCACCGATACCGGTGATGACGCAAATGACCCTCTATTCGACCCTGAAGAGACAGATGAATGGTTGGTTCACCATGATGAGGGTGTGTTCTTTGTGTATACAGGTGGGACTGAATACGCGCGGTTCGCTACCCACATCCCTGAGGAGGTTGTGCAAAAATTAGGTCTTCGAGAACGTATAGAATAGCAGACCCTCCCCTCCACTAGCCCCTCAATGAGGGGCTTTTTTATTGCAAAAAGAAAAGTCTTTTAGCCACCACCTTAGTTGACACTTTTCTATATTAGAGTCAACAGGAGGAAAGCACATGACTTTCACAAACGTATACAAAGACAGAAGCGATTTCGACTTTGAAGTGGGGCGCGAACAACTCCATCTCCGCGATGGGCAGTACACCGGTGTGGATGCGCTGGTCAGGGAAGACACGGGGGATTTCCTCTCCGTTGTCACTCCCAAGTATCAGGTGGTCACCCACAAGGAAGCCAATGCCTTCGCAGAGAAATTGTTTGAGCGAAACAACCTCAACTATGAAGAAGGTCACATTTCGGTGAATGAGAAGGGGACGAAGTTTCTCCGTGAGTTTCGTTTCACCGACATGAACTTCAACCCGGGTACCTTCGAAAGCACCGCGCTGGACTACAACGGTCGTGAAGACACCCACACACCTACCGTTATTCTTCGGAACAGCTACGACAAGAGCTCTTCGCTGGACTTCATCTTCGGCGGGTTTCGTATGATATGTTCCAACGGAGTTATTATCGGAGATACTCTCCAGCGCATTCGGTACAAGCACACCCAGGTACCTGACTTCCCCAAGATTGGTCGTCAGCTACTGGAAGGGCTTGAGAACACCGTGGAGGGGTTCAAGAAAACGTACACTGAACTCAACGCTGTTCATGCTGACCCTTACCTACAGATGCTGATGGAACAGCAGCTACTGAGCGCGAAGATGGTGGCTATCATGCAGGAGATGGCTCCTGATGGTATTCGGGTAGAGCATAACAAGGAAGGTGAAATCAAGCTTGTTGAGGCGCTTCCGAATCTGTCGGCTTACGCGCTAATGCAGATTGTCACTGAGATTGTTTCCCACCGTACTCGCAAGTACAGTCGGGCGGTCCAGATGCAGCGTCAGCTGGCCAAAGTGTTCACGGTTTCCTAATCTACAATCGGGTGAGGGGGTTTTCACGCCCCCTCACTAATTACCATAAAACATTCGCTGAATACTATGACCAACTATTTGGTCGTGACAGGCTTATCTAAAAGGAGTATAAATAAAAATGGCAGACATGGAAGTATTTGCATCCGGAAGAGAGTTTCTCGAATACATGAAAGAGAAGTACACTGACTATCATGGTGAATGGGCATCGAGGGGTTCGTATGCAGCACCTTGGCCTGTAAGGAAATTATCCATCTCCAACGAGGCCGGTCTTTTGATGGTTCAAGTGGAAGACACCACAGTGGAGATTGAACCTCCCGATGCTCAAGGACACATGTATTGGGGCAATCAAGGTAACATAAATGGTTACATTGATATAGACAGAATGGAAAACGTTGCACTAACCTCTTGGGGGTTGGTGTTTGATTATTCGGGTACAGAGTACCGCGTTCAAACTAATTTAGGAAGATAAGAAATGAACAAAACAGATAAGCAAATCGACAAGATGATTGAAAAGGGTTACACCGAAAACCAAATCGTGAAGGCTCTTACTGAACCACGTGTTACAGAAGGGCTCAAGAGTTTTTTCAAAGCGCTCAAGGGTAAAGGTTCAATAAAAATTCTGACAAAAATGATGGAGGGGTTGGGGGTTAACCCTGCTTCGGAAGAAGACGTATACGCTTTTTTGGAAAAACAAACTCCCGAGGAAAGTGAAGAAAATCGTCGACTCGTAGCAAAAACCATTACTTACATGGCATTAGGCGATTCTTATGAAGAAGCAGTCAAACAGGCAAAAGAAGAAACGGGGCAAACACAAGAAGAGTCTGTTCGACGTCGGAGTAAAACAATCAAAGAAGCAGCGGAACCTCGCACGCTTACTTTTGATGTAACTGCGGATGAAGATGAGCCTGTATTGATTTTCGATGACTATGAAACAGAGCGAAGTTTTGTTGCTTCATCGCCTGAAGACATCGATGAATTCGTTTATTGGTTGACGGAGTGGGCTCGCGAACAAGGTCTTGATTCCTTTGTGGGCTACGTGGAATTCCGCGAACACCCCTCCGTTGATAACGTGGAACAACTTTCACATGAAGGTGAGTATGGTGATGCGGGTGATAACTTCCTCGCTATGCTCGAGGATTATCGGGCAGCTGCTGATCCAGTAGGAGAAGCAGAAACCCATAGAAGAGAATGGGATGACCATACCGCGGTTCTCGATGCGCCCGACGATCCAGATGATGATGATGGATCTCTTGATTACTAAATAAACTTGAGCTCAGGAAACATGAAATAGCCCTCTCATGAGGGCTTTTTATATTCCTTTTCGCAAGAAAACCTCGATCGAGGATGAATTGCGATCAGCCTTGTGATTCAATATAGCGTCGAATTGTTTCATCAGACCCATTGTAATTTAGTAGTAAGCTTATGCACCACATTTATTTCGGGGTTGTATATTATAGACATCAAACAGAGAGGAGAGGGAAGATGAAAACATTCAAACTTAATGCAGACGGTGGACATTTCACGGGCGACCACACGTTGGTTATGACTCGCATCAATGGCGTACCCACCCCGATTGGCATTATTGAAGACCTTCGTTATCGACCTTCGGAAGAGGTTGATTACGTGAAGGCTTATTTCGTGGGTGATAACTTCGCTGCTAACGATGAAACCTTCTTGAGCAAGGCTGCGGCAGAGCGCGAAATCATCGCTCGCTTTGAAGCATAAAAAAGTGTACAACACTTATGAAAGCCTCTTCGGAGGCTTTTTTTATGCACCGCATTTATTTCAGGGTTATATATTATAGACATCAAACAGAGAGGGCGGAAGATAACAATGAGAAAGAAAGAGGTAGAGGCAGGTAAGGCTTACGTCAATACAGACGCTGTAACTCCAGAAGTATTTTTTGTGCACTCGGTTGAATACCAACCGCGCTTTGGGAAGCAAGCTCAATTAGCCCATGTATCGCGATTACGCCCTTCCTACAACATGGAAGAAGGTGTATGGACAATGCGAGTGGTTGGGGAGTTCACCTTTGGCTGTCAAGTGCGTTCTTCTTTTGATACGTGGGTGGATAGTAATTTCGGGGAAGAAGTCCCTATGGGTAAGCCCGAAGAATGGGAAACGTCTGAATAAAGTAGAATAAAGGAAAATAAAAACCCGCTCCTAAGAGCGGGTTATTTTTGCTATGCTACTTTACTCCGACTATTAGTCGTTGTTGTAGTAATCGCGATTCGGGAAAAGCTGTAGCAAGTTGCGGAACTTGAGACGGCTGAAGTACTTCGGCTGAAGAACCTGATGGTCTCCGTAGTACGCAACCCCTGCTTCCTTGTAGAAAGTCTTACGTTGAAGCGTACCAGTGCTGAAGAAAGGTACTAACACGCCGAATGCAGCTGCAACGTCTGCTTCGTTATAATCGTTCTTCCAGAAGAGCACGAGCTCATCATCTGGAATCACGTTTGACGGAACCTTGAATACTGGGATACCACCAAGGGTACCAGCTTTGTGAGGTCCAATCTGTACTTGAGCCCCAGCGCTTGAGAAGTCTTCATGCAGCGTCAGATAACTGATTGCCGCAGGACCACCAACGATTCGGCTCACGCCTCCACGAAGGAGTTCGTTGTACATCATGTCGCCCAGACGTGCGATCGCGTGGGTCACAAGCTGTGCGTGCTGGATGTAAGTATCGTTGTAAACCGATGCGCTTTCGTCACCAGCAGCCGATACCGAGAATGGACGTGCGTCCCACTCGATAAAGAAGTCTGATTTCAGAGCTTCCTGACGAGCAATGCGTACGGCTTTGATGTCAATCGCCTTTCGGATTTCCTCACCGACTGCCTGATACAGCAGCTCTTCAACGCTGGCGTTGAATGAGGACCCGAGAATGATTTCACTCAAGTGAGTCCATGAAAGACCCATTGTGATTGGTCGTGGCTGGAACTGATACGATTCCATCCGGAGTTTCGCGTCACCAAGGTGCTCACCATCGATGTCAAGTTCGCTATTGTAGCGACCAACGAAGTAAGCTGGTGCAACGTCCGAGTGGTCCGTGCTCCAAAGAGTACCTGAAGTACCAGTAACGACAACGCCGTCACCGCTCAGGTAACCTGAGATGCTGTCAATGCGTTCGGTGTCAATGATGACCCATTCACCATTGCGTCTCTGGAACGCAAGAGGTTCGCCCTCTTCAGTGTGGAGTGAGCTCCACCCGTCAAGATAACCATGCTTCCACTCAGTGTCGTCATTCGGAAGGGTAAACGTGATTTCCGTATTACCAGTCGAAGTCGGCGCTAGCTGAGCAAGCTCGGTCGGGATTCGCCCTTCAGGGCTTTCGACCATCGGCTTCTCGGTGAAGTTAGGGTTGAAACTTCGGTTGATTGGTTGAGGAGTTGTTCCGGCACCTGCGCCAGATCCCTTCTCATTATAGAACGCCCGGATGTACTTGATCGAGTCTTTTGCTGTTTCCATTTGGAACTCAGTAAAGAGCTCAGGTCGAATACTATTCGGATATGAGAACATAACCAGGCGAAGCATGTGGTCCGGAGCGGCTCCGAAGAAACCATCACTTACCTGTGTCTCAGTAAGAGTACGCATATAGCGTGTTTGCTGCTCAAGACGAAGAGCTGTGGTCTTTGCCTTGCTCTCATCCATCTCTTTGAGCTTGCCCCCTAATTCGGGGATGTTTTTCCATTTTTCATAGAGCATGTCCATGCGGTATTCCCGCTCTTGGAGCTTCTTCATGTACTTTGGATCATTCTTTGGATTCAAAGATTGTGAAGGCTCTTGCTTATGCTCCTGAATCTTCGATCGTAGTGACATACTATTATCCTTCTAGATTTCAGTGTTTATCTACCAACCCCAGTGTTCCGCTTGAACCTTTATGTCTGCTTCTCATTTATCTGCCGCAATGCGGGACGGCATCAAGAAAACAATCGAACCCCTATTGATGTTGTTATACACCGAACGGCGGTGTTTAGGGATCCATTGGTCCAAGTGTTATAAACACATGGATTTGATGTTCTGTAATTAGTGGCTAGAGGAGTTCATACTCCCCTAGTATTGTCCTGTCAACGCTTCATAAATCATTGGATTGTCCATGTCCAACAAGGTATCTGGATCAACCTGTGTTCTGGAATCCATGATGTTCATATAAGCGTTCACTGCTTCCTGGTAATTCTTTGCTTCCAGGATCTGTTTGCTGTAAGGAAGAATCGAGCTACCGTGCTTCTTGAGCAGGTTATCGAAATACTCTTTGACCTCTTCCTTATCTTCATTCAACCGACGTGAATTAGCGGTTTCAGTCAATGACCGATTCTGCTTTCGGTAATTCTCAGCTCGTGCCTGTTGGCCTTTGCTTCCCTCAAAAAGGTACCGAGTCTCTTCACTCATCAGTTCAGAAGTTTGCGTCTCAGCTGCTTCTTTGAGCTTCTTTGCATACTCTCGAAGCTGCCTATTTTCTTTCTTAGCTTCATTCAGTTTCTTCTGAAGGTCTTGTTCTTTCTTCTTCGAATCTTTGATGTATTGACGAAGAGCGTTATGCGCTTTGGTCAAGTCTTCTTTGACGGCTTTGATTTGCTGTGTGCTCTTCTTCTTTTGATTCTGCATCTGAGCTCGGAGTGATTCCTGAATCTCTTTGTTGCGTTGCTTCAGGTTCTCATGAGCTTCAATAGTAGGTCGTTCCTTCAGGATGTGGACGGCTTCAACGAACTTCTTGAGATGCTGAGCCATCTTGGTTGAAACTTGTTTCCAATCGTAAGCGCTTTCTTTCAGGTTCGATTTGACATCTGAAAGATTCTTCATGGCACCTTGTACATCTTTGACTGAAATGTCTGTACCAAAAATCTCCTTGAACTCCTTACCTGATTCGGTGAGCGCTTGGATTTCCTTCTGGGTTTTCTTGATTTTCTCTTCCACTTGCTCATGGAGCTCTGGAATGTCTATATCTTGTAGATAGGATTGAATCTCTTTGAATTCATTCAAACGATCGTGAGGGCTGGATAATGAGGAAGCTTTTTCGATGAACCGCGTGATATCCTCATAAGCCCTTCTCTGTTCAAAGGAATTCAACGTTGGACGTGCTTTTGCTTCCATGGTATTTCCTTTATCTCCCGGGGTATTGTATTCTTCATCTCTTCGTTTACTTCCTGGAGAAGTAACGGTTCTTACATTTTCAGGTGCTTCGGCGTATGCTCCAGAACTATCTGTCTGACCAGCCGCTCCTGCAACTGTGGTACCACCAGCATCTCCGCCTCCGTCTGCTCCCGCTTCCTCACGAAGAGATGTGTCACCAGATACCCAAATCACTTTAGGATCAGCTGGTTCACCTGCGGGTGAATCATAATCTGAATGTGGTTCTTCAGGTAGATTTGCTTCCTCGCCTTCTAACGGTGGATGCTCTTCACCTTCCGTTGGCATCCGCTTATCATCTGCGGGCCACATCTTTTGAGCTGTGCCAGCATCAACCGCTTCACCAACTCTCATGTTCCCAAAGCCGTATACGTCTTGGCTAGGGTTAGGAACAACGTCAGCAATTCTTTCGATAATGAATTCCTCAGGAACTACGTCATAGAATTCCATGAGGCCGTTTTCAGTATGCTCAGTAACCTTCTGAAGGTCTCCCATACCTGCGGTTGAGAAACCCACTTTACCACCTGAATCCAAGATGTCTTCAGCTAATCGTCCATTCTCCCCTACAAAGATTGCATCAGCCCAAACCAGTTTGTTGGTTTCATCCATCCGAAGGTTGTTCCAAATAACGGCTGAATCTTTGAATGAAGGGTCTTCATCACCTGGTGGATGGTCTGCTAAGCCAACACATCCTTCCCAGATATCCTTTTGATTATTGATAACATGTTCCCAAAGTGCCTTTGGGTATCTACGTCTGTTCGCGTTGATGTGGTCGTAGCGGCTGACAGGGAAAGACCATTTGCTTTTACCAACATGCTCTTTGACGAACTGTTCGGCTCGTTCTCGGAGCTTCTTTGCATCTTTCGTTGATTCGGCACTTTCTTGCACAATCGATTCAACCAAATCTTCTCTGTCCTTGCTTGATAAGGCCTGTTGGCGAATCGCTTGCTGACTGCTAACTGTTATGCTTTCTCTAAGTTTTTGCTTTGCCATATGTAAACTATTCCTTATTGATACGCAAGGTATGCGTGTTATTACACCTATAAATTAGTATTATTTGTGGTCAAACCTTTATCCTTGCAATTTCCCGTTCTTCTTTCCGTATGTCTCATCCATAACATCAAACACATACTTCAACGGGCTATTGGCAAGATTCTTGCCCTCGCTAATTTTATAATGCTTGCGATTACTCACGCCCTCTACCAGCTGTAATTTCACAGACGCATGAAGCAAGAGGTTCTCTCTCAGGGAGTAGTAATTGTCTATTATATTACGGGTCTTTTCTTTGGGTCGTTGCTTTTCTTGAAGGAGCGATTTTCGCAGATAGTTGTTCAAGGCAGATTCTGCAAACAAGTCCCCAATATCCTCATCTCCTTCATCACCTTCACCTTCTTCCTCTTCAACGGCCTCTCCTGCAAATAGGTCGGGGTTGCGTTTACGAATCAGGCTCATCCATTTCTCCATGTCCTTGGCATCTACAAAAGACATCTTGAGAAGAATGTCCTTGATTACTTCATACGGCAATTGACCTTCCACACCCATTGTATTAGAGATGGTATCAATGACCTCAGTGGCCAAGCTCAGAGAGGTGCTCTTGGCTTGAGCGCGAGTATCATCTAATTCTGAATTAGGGAAATTCATGCTAAGTTTGAAAGGAGCTGTATGGTCGTATTCCTTCGTAATAGCGAAATGTAATCTAAAGATGTCGGAAAGACCTTCAAGGTATGCTGACTGAAGTCCATATACTCTTCGCGCGAAGGGCTTGTGTTGTTCTGTCAAGGAGATACCTGAATTACCAAAACCTCCCCATTCTTGTACCAGATACCCTTTTGGAGCACCACTTGCAATAGCTACTCTGTCTGTGAGCAATTCAATGTCACCCACAAAATCTAACTCAACTTTGCTTTCGTGGATGTTCAACCCCATCAACCCTTCAGGCGACCATACCGTGGTCATAAGCGAATAAGGGTCTGCAGCAACGTCCGGCATGTCATATCCTTGGCCTTCATACATCTCACGGACTTTATTGATTCGGTCAAAGTGGTCGGCTTCATTCATACCCGGTGAGGTTTTGACCTGCATCTCTCTGACAGGGAAGCTCATGATGCGTGCCATGGCTTGGAGAATGTATGAGCTAGACATCTGTTTGAAAGGTGCCAATGCTCTTACAAGGTTACTCTTTCCATAAGGCCAATACTCACTACGTCCAGGATTCAATCGGAAATGGTACACACTCCAAGGAGGCAGCAGCTGCCCGCCTACATCGTAGCCAAAAAGATAAGTATCAAACATTTCTGAGAAATCTTGAGTATCTTCAGCTTCAATGGCTTGGAGTAGGTTACGTAACTTGGTGTCTCGGTGTCTATGACTATCCCAAGACTTATGTAAGTCCTCTAAGCGTTCTTTGACTTCCAGAGGGTTGAATTCCAATCTTTCTCTAAGAAGACGAGGATGAACAGGCTTGGCACCTACAATACCTTGGTCCGTTACTTTCAACCCCCAAAGGGCATCTCCATAAAACCCGATGTTGAAGATGGTATCACTCGAGCGTTGCTGGTCAATGTTCCACTGGTTCAATAGACTATACATGTGCTTTGTCTGTTCTTCAGTGGGAGCTTCTATTGAAATGATGTTATCTTGCTGGTCGATTTGACAAGCTTCATCTGCTTGCATGTCTGCGACAGCCGAGATGAAGGGGTCGTTGAGATACATGAAATCCAATGAATTGTATCTATCCTGCTTCTCGCGAAGGGATTCATTAGACTCATGTGTATCTGATACGTATGCATTGAAAAGCTTACCAAGCTCTCCACTCAAGGCTTCCGGAATACTCCGAATTTGCCCAGTGCGGGGGTCGCGAAAGTCTTTGAGTCTTTCAATGTTATAGTTGCCGCCACCTGAGATTCCGTGGGCATAGCTGGTGTGGAAAGATGAATCCCTATTGGAAACTCTTATACCAAACAGGCCCAATAGCCTATCAGAGAAAGCACGCCCCTTAGATTGATGCATCTGTGCTTTACGTGCTAGGCTGAGAGCTTTATTGTAAAAATCTTTGCTTACGGATTGAGTGGGCGTTTGTTGTAGGTCGCTCACCAGATTCTCCTTCGCCGGTTTTTCGTCATCATGCGCTTAGCATCATCATGGGAATCTAATTCATCACCTGCCCTCATGTAAGAAGGTATGACAAAGTTACTTGCGCCGTAGTTCTTATAGGCCAAGTGACCTTTAGATGTTGGTACGCTCTTAGGGGGTGATTCTCCGGCTGGTACTTGTATGTATAATGTCTCTCCTGTTTCGTGACAAATGTATTCATGCTCCCATGTTACTGGGTTAGCTTGCACGTCTCCCATCCTGTATCTCCTCTTCTGTAATCTTATCTATGAGAATGAAATCTCTGATTCTTTTGTTCTTTATAGTTGTGTAAGGAAGCAAGTTCATCAATGTATCTTGAGTTATTGATGTAGTTCCTTTCTCATACCAATCCTTCAACAGCTCATAGCTAAAGGTGTATACACGAGATTTGCGTGGCACGTAGCAACATAAAATCACCCATAGGTGAGGGGGATGGGGTAGTTTGCTGAACAGTTCAAATGTATCCATCTGATGTCCTCGGTCACCCTCAAACACCTCTTTCAAATTGAAAGCATACACACCCTTCATGCGCTTAGCTTCCCAACACACCATTTTATCTTTGATGATACCAAATCCATCAAAAGGGCGTCGTTGTTGGGCTCCTCCCCCCACATCACTTATCTTATAAGCGAAGCCAGAGGAATCCTGCATGCTATTTTTCACTATAGTATTGAATTGTGCTTCTTTCACACTAATTAGTGAAATACATGAGTGCGATACGTATCGCACCCAAAAGCATAAAAACATACCAAGGAGATTATAGTTTATGCCTTTTCTAAACCACGACGTACTTGACAATGGCTTGCAGGAGCTGACTGATTCTGTAAACAGAGTAGACATCTGTAGTAGTGAGCCTTCTACATTTGCAGAAGCAACCAGTGATTTCTCATTGGGTAGGTATCTAGGTCATAGTGTAGGAGCACCACGAGATGGTGACCCCAATGGTCGCGAAGTAGAATCAGCTGCTGTGGAAGATGGTTCTGTTACTGGAACAGATACAGCTGCTTACTACGCACTAGTGGATACATCTAACAACCGGTTGATGGCCGCTGGTAGTTTGACCAACCCTCAAGTAGTAACTGAAGGAAACGACTTTACTCTAACGCCCTTTACTATCAGAATCCCTGATCCTCAATAATGAATACCTTCATAATGAAGGAAAGGTGTAGAGTATGACGAAAGAAGAATTACTGCAAGATCTTGAATCTCGTCCTTTCATAAAGGAGGTGACAGGGGATCCAGTACTGCGCGAACAAAAACCGGATGGTACGCGTTGGTATACGGTGAATGTTGCGGAGACTTTCCAAAAAGCTGCTGTCTATAAGAATGTTGATTTCTATGTGTTTGATGAAGACACAGAAGATGAAGCTGCTTACTATAAAGACAGAGACCCAAGACGCGATGTGTCTCCTACAGGATTCAGAGAAACCTTGAGTCAAAAGCTTATAGATGACCCTGAAGTAACTGCGTGGGTATACCGCCATACAGATGAATTTTATCGTATGGGGGTTATTGAAGCACTGTCTCCAGATCCTGAAGACCCTGAAGGTGCCTTGGTTCCTACGTTGTTTCTCTGTTGGTTGGAAGGCTCTGAAGCCGACCCAACGCTAAACAAAAAACCGATAAACGTAAGCACAGAAATCATAGCCCGAACTTCGATCATAGGAGGTTAACCTCCTATGGCTTTCCCTCAAGACTGGCCTTACAAACTAAGACTCACTATAAGAGCGGAGTACATTCCTGCTGACTTCTCAGAATGGACTCTAGTCTTTGATGAGACTTTCAACCCTGTCTTTCAAGAACCAGACAGCCCACTTGCTGCTAATGGTCCTCGTCCGATGTATAACTCAGCAGGGGACATACGCTTTTCATTTGACAAAGAAGGTAATGAGAGACTCCCTTGCCACATACGTCAAGGGTGGGCCGCAGATGACCCGGCTGATGGTAGGTTAGAAGTAGCTGTAAAGATACCTTTTGTTAGCTCCTCTCAAGACACCATTATTTGGATGTGGTGGGGTAATTGGGGAGAGACTCAACCTTCCCCTAATACAGAGTTTGGTGCATACAATGCCTATCGCGACTCTGCTTATGCTTACATTCCAGACGCCTATGTACAAGATGTAACAGACCCTGAACAAAGCCCAGTGGTGGATTCGCAAGAGGGACTGGTACCTCTTGATGAGGGTGGGTTAGTAGGAACTGCTTTAGATTCCACGGATGGTAGCGGCCAAATAAGGTATGACCCCGAACGAAACATAATAGGGACAGCCTTTACCACAATCTTTGGGTATTATAAGAGAGGTAAAGGAGGGGGTGATAGAGGCTCTTTCTTAGGGGATAATGCTAATAACCATTTTGGTCATGTGACTGATGCTGGGGATGAAGGATTACACATGCGCGTGGGAGGCACCTCGCGCACAATTACCCCTCAACTTGCTAATGATGAATGGCATGCTGTTTCTGTAAAACGAG
>Ga0207421_10006540_pt1 | contig 12672 bp, 9 predicted proteins | sample SodLakKL_010_SED_4_FD_187542 | JGI IMG/M metagenome (GOLD analysis project Ga0207421, IMG submission 187542) | Alkaline sediment microbial communities from Lake Tanatar, Kulunda Steppe, Russia - 8KL_010_SED (SPAdes) (version 2) | ecosystem: Environmental > Aquatic > Non-marine Saline and... | reverse complement strand
CCCCCCCCCGCCTAATCACGGCACAAGCGCGCCGCGCCGGCCCCCGCACGGAGAATTCGCTGGGGCCTCTGCAGGTTACGCTTGACTGGCAGGCTACCGGTTTCGCCGTCAGTCGATGAGCTATATCTACGTAGGGAGTAACCAGATGATCAAGAAGAGTGAGAAATTCGTACTTCCGCTGCCCGCTCTCCTGGTGATGGCTCTCATCGTCGTGTTTCCTATCGGATACAACCTGGTTTTGAGTCTGCACAGTTACGATCTTGCCGGCGCCGGGGTACTCCGTTTCATCGGTCTTGAGAACTACGCCACGGTCTTCACAACGACCCGCTTCTGGAATTCACTGTGGGTCACCGCGGTCTTCACCCTGGGCGCGCTCGGCGGACAGACGATCCTCGGTACGATGCTCGCCCTGTTTTTCAGCCGCGAGTTCAAAGGGAAGAGTCTGGTGAAGGCGATCTTCCTTTTTCCCATCGCTGCTACTCCGGTGGCCGTATCGTTGATTTGGGCTATGATGTGGAATTTCGACTTCGGCATCATCAACTACGTAATCGAGCTGTTCGGCGGCCATCCCCAAATGTGGCTTGCTTCTCCGACGCAGGTCATCCCGGCCCTTGTGATAACTGACATCTGGCAGTGGACGCCGCTCATCATGTTGATCGTGCTTGCGAGTCTGGAGTCGCTGCCTCGTCAACCGTTCGAATCCGCACGGGTTGACGGCGCATCGTCGATCCAGATTCTGACCCGGATTACGCTTCCCCTGATTCGCCCTGCGATTATCGTAGCGGCGATGATTCGTTCCATCGATGCCATCAAGACGTTCGATCTGATCTACGTGATGACCCAGGGCGGGCCCGGCTTCGCCTCGGAGAACCTCAACATTTTCACCTTTAACGTTGGGTTCAATTACTTCCGGATGGGGCGAGGAGCAACTCTGGCGGTGGTCCTCTTCACCATCGTGTTGGTCTTTAATCTGGTACTCGCCATCATCCGCGACGCGGGGCAGACAGATATGCAGGCTTAAGGGGGATAGACCGTATGCAATCCACACGTGATAACAACCAGCTTGCGGACAGCAGCGTGAGCCATCTGGCGGCGCGGCAAGAGCCGGGACAACGAATTCTCAGTCATCGGGCAGAAAGACATGTCAAGAGAGGCTTATTCTACGTCGGCGTTGTACTGCTCTGCATGGTACCGCTATTCGTCTTTTTCTGGATGATAAGCTCAGGGCTCAAGACGCAAGCGGACAACATCGCGATTCCGCCCAAAATCTTCTTCGAGCCGACTTTCGCCAACTTTGCGGAGGTGATCGCCGGGCGAAACTTCTTCGCCTACGGCGTGAATAGCTTCATCGTAGCGTTCGGCGCGGTTGCAATTTCACTCTTCCTTGGGCTTCCCGCCGCATACTCGATCGCGAAGTACCGGCTTCGTAAGATCGGTCTCACGCTTCTCATCTCGCGGATGGTGCCGTTCGTGAGCTACTTGATTCCGTGGTTCATCGCATTTCGAACCCTTCAGCTTATCGACACGTACATTGCGCTGATCACCACCCATCTCATCATCACGCTCCCCTATGTTATCTGGGTCATGATCAACTTCTTCGAGAACGTTCCTGTCTCGTTGGAGGAGTCGGCGCGGATTGACGGTGCAAACTTTACACAGTCGTTCATCTACGTCATTCTGCCGGTAGTACGCAATGGAGTGTTCACCGCCTCCGTGCTCGCCTTCATCTTCTCGTGGAACCAGTTCCTCTTCTCGCTCATTCTCAGCGGGCGCGATACGATGACGGTGCCTGTTGCGGTGTTCCAGTTCATCACCTACGACCAGATCAACTGGGGCGGACTTGGAGCCGCGGCGACGCTCATAACGCTTCCGCCGCTCGTGCTCACGCTCTTTATCCAGAAGTACATCATCCGCGGCCTCACGACCGGAGCGGTGAAAGAGTAGCGCCATGTTCGGGCGTCACCCGGACGGCTACTGCGGTGCTCCCACTTGCGGGTGCACCGTTGGAATGTCCACGAAGAAATCCTTCAAGACTTGGAGCGCTGCTCCCAGCGTATGGCCGTCCGGATCGAAGGGCATGTACCGAAGATCTGCTTCGACGTCGGGCAGAACATAGCGCCGAATGGAGTCACGCACCGGAGGAATCAGCGCGTCACCGTCCGGCCCGAAGTGTCCGCTTATGAGCACATTGGTGAGGTCCAGGACGATGATGGAGTTTGCCAAAGCGCGCCCGAGGTGAGCGCCTGCGTCCGCCACGACGCGACCGGCCGCCGGGTTTCCGCGCTTTGCCCGTGTGAAAAGCTCCGCCAGTTGTGCTGCGACCGTCGGGTCGGTCGCAGGTCCTCCCGAGCCTACATGGTCCTCGTTCGGAGCTACGTGCGTCCGATACTGATGCAGGAGGGAGTGCTGATTCACAACGGTTTCTACGCATCCATGCCCGCCGCACCGACACGGAACATCATTCCCGGCAAGCCTCATGTGTCCGATCTCGCCGGCAAGGCCGTTCATCCCGGTGTAGAGTTCCCCGTCCAGGAATATGCCGGTCCCTAGGCCGGTGCGAATCGACACGAAGATGAAATTGCCGGACTGAAACGTGACGCTACTCCACTTCTCGAAAACAGCGTAGGAGTGTGTATTGGTCCCGATGCGGACGGAGGTTTCGAACACCCGCTCGAGGTCGGCTTGAAGCTCGCGCGCGATCCGCGCGCTGGCCCGGCGTGACGGCAAGGGGAATCCGATGCCGGGAATTCCGATCCCGATTCCGGCGAGCTGTGTCCGGTCACTGCTGGACTGCTGCAGGAAGCCTTCGATCAGCGCGCGGAAGAACTCGAAGAGGCCCTCACGCTCTGTCTCCCGCGGGGTGAGTGTGCTCTTCTGATCGAGGACCTCTCCGGCCAGATTGGTGAGGACAATGCGGGTCGTCCGGTATTCAACATCGATTCCGAGGGCAAGTGGCCCGTCGGTGCGTAGGCCATAAAGCTCCGAGGCGCTGCGGAGATCTCCCGACTCATCGAGGACCGTGCCCAAGACATGGACTACACCGTCCGCGCTGAGCTGCTGAACGGCCTTGACCACCGTAGCCCATCCCAGCCCACACAGCCGTGCCAGGTTCATCTTGGTCTGAGGGCCGCGACCGCGAAGAACCGAGATGACCCGCTTCTTGCTCTGAGTATAACGGCTCGGGTCCGGACGGCTCCCGGCTCGGCATTCGGGTGCGCCGTTGTGCGAAGTGTCGCCAGCAACGCCGGCGTCATGCCCCGAGCGGCCGGCAGGCGAACGCCGAGAGTTCCTGTCTTCCGGATTTGTTTGCTTGCTCATAGGTCCCTCCGACTCATCATCCTCCCGACAGCTCCTCCCGGTACCCGATGTGGGTTTTCGAGAAAGAAGGCCCGCTTCAGTTAAAGGCAAGCGCCGCGCAGCCGAACAACAACCCTGAGGCGAGCGCGATAGCCGCGGTACGGTAACCCGCCTTGGATTCCGTTCCGCCCCAGGCTTTTGCTCGTTTAGCGTGAACACTGCAACAGTGATACGCCACGGCGGCACTCCTGGTCGGCGGGACCACCGGAGCGGACACACAACGAACCCTAAACGACAGAAGAGTACACCAATGACAATAGGCCGTGCTGAAGCGGTAGTCAACGCAGCGCGTTGTTTCAAGGATTGCTCTAACCGTAGTGAGCAGATGTCTCGAAACAGAGCTTAGCCGAGATCAGGAGGCGTTCCCAAGACGTCAGGGGTACGGATTCCCGTGCGCCGGTCGTATGGCCGGCCGAGCCGTCGGCCGGGCTGTCCGAGGCGTGGCGCCGGAGCTATTGGTCGGCGGACACGGTGATCGTGACGGTATCGCGGTAATCTCCCGCTACGGGAACCCCGAAATCGAGAATCTCAGCTTCGAGGGGCCAACGGAATCCGAAAAGATCCGTACCGAACTGGATTGCCCCGTCCGATAGGTCCACCTCCTCCCCGTCGACGCGAAACGCGTACGGTACTTCCGTGGGAAGCTCCGAGTCTTCGCCGTTGGTTCCTTCGTAGGCCAAAACTCCTCCGTTGAAGCTCTCCACTGTTACGGTGAAAAGCGTGTTTGCTTGAACCAGGAGGTCGTACGCCCGGTTGTCGCCAGGCTCGAGAACACCGAAGCTCATCTCGCGCTCGGTTTCCCGCCGTGGCCCCGGACGGCCCGGGGGATAGCTTTCTCCCGGCTCGACGAGCGCGACCTCCACGAAGGGGTCTACGTTCCCCGTGACTTCCAGCTCCGCGGTTGCCTCCGGATCCTCGGGGTCGTAGGAATCGGGGTCGTCGACGTGGCCATAATAGAGCCTCATGGTGAGAGTGTCGGAGTAATCGGGATCGGGATCCTCCAGTTGCCCCTCCTCGATATGGAGAAGGACGTCCACCGTGGCATAGGTTCGCCACGGTCCGGACTCGGCCCCCGGGAGCTCACCCGAGAGTACCTCCGACGAAGAGGGCGTGTCGCCGTCCAAGTCGCGGATAATCTCTCCCGTTTGCGGATTGTGCAGCTCGTATTCAACTGTATCGGACTCGTCCTCGGGGTTCACGGCGGCCCGGTTGTCGACGTCACTGCTGTTTCCTCCGTCGATGACGATGAAGAAACTCCGGTCTTCGGCTCCGGTCTGGACAATGTCGATGCCTCCGGTGATCTCGAAGTCTCGGTCAGGGATATAGGCAAAGCCGATGTCGGTGTCCTCGAACTCGTCTATGCCGGTGGCCGGCTGTGCGCCGAGCGGCGTCGGCGTTGCGAGCCACCCGATGGTCAGCACGGCAGCTACAAAGCCCCACCAGGCAATCGGGGTAACAGGATCTTGAAAGGTTCTGATTCGGTGCATTATGAGCCGTCCTCCTGGTCACCGTCCGAGGCAAAGTGCAAATCTCCCAAATGGTAGAGTCCGGTCTGGTCTTCCGGTACGGAGAATTCGATCGATCCGGCCGGCTCACCTAAATCGATCACGTACGTTCCTGCCTGCAACCCGCGCGCTTCGAAACGGCCGTCGGCGTTTGTAAAGACAAGCTGAGGAGGGCGCTCTTCGTCGCTATCGTATACCTGTCCGGCTCGGAGTGAGACCGGTTCCTCTTGCTCGTCGAGGATGCGGCCCCGTACGTACACCGTACCTTCCAGCGAAGGTTGAACGGCCGTCCCGCTGCGAAGCGACGTCCGTGCCGCTATTCGCCGGTCGGCAAGCTCGTGTCCGAGGGGAATGGCCCCGGGGTCGAGCTCAACCATCACCGTCTCGTACGGCTCGGAGACACCAAGCGCATGAGCGCCGAGGAAGCCCGGTGTGACCGTGGTCGAACGCCCTCCGGCTGAAACCTCGACTTCCTCCAACTCTTCCTCGCGTGGGATGCTAACGACCACGAAGCTGCCGTCTTCCGGGACGCGTGCCAACGCGACCGAAGAGCCGGCGAACAGCATGCCGCTCTCCATCGAGGCTCGGAGGCGATAAGCCCCAACGGAGCCGCTCTGAAGCGAGAGGGAGCTACGGCCGGTCAGTGCTCCGCGGCGGCCGCTGAGGGTGGCCCGTCCGGAAGCTTGGTCGACCAACTGGTCGGTGTCGAACCGCTGCACGCTTTGGAGCGAAGCTTGATAGTGCCCGAGCGGGCCGGCATTTCCCGATTGCGTGAGCTCGGTCGTAGTCCGCGGCTCAGCGATCTCTTGCCGGACTGAGAGCGTCGGGCCCGCGGAGGGGCTGAGCCGCAAAGTCACGGAGCCGCTCAGGCCCGACAGGCCGGGGCTGTCGTCGGTGCTGCCTTGGTAGCGCAAGCCGGCCGAGATGCGGGTACCTTCCCGCCGTGAGGAGGTCAGGCCGAGGCTTGCAGTGTAGCTGGTCGTTTCAAGCGAGCCATTTCTCCACTCGTGGCGCGTTTCGCCGCGCAAATTCGCCGACAGCCGTCCGGGAAGCCGTTGACCGTAGGCAGCGGAGAGGCGGAGCGAAGCGCCATCGCGGCCTGCCGGTTCATCGAGCGTGGCCAGGCCGGCGCTCGTCCATTCGCTCCCGAAGCGAAGACTGGGCCGCCGGGGAAGCGCGGGCAGAAACAGCCCATACGAGATCAGTGCCCCTGCTCCTGCTCCTGCTTCGGGGCTTCCGGATATCGCGGTGCCAAGCCCTACGTTTCCGATCGGAAGGGCGACGTCGGCGCCCGCCGATAGATGCGCGACGCGGGGGGAACCTTGGATCCCGACATTGCCGGTGACCGATCGACTGAATCCTTCGCGGTGGAAGAGACTGAGGCGACCCAATTCGGCGCCGAGGTCTTCGAGTGACCTGTCGGAATCGAAAAGGACCGGAGCGATGCCCGCCGCGTAGGAGAACTCACGCTCGCCTTCGGGGAGCACCACCGTAGCGTAGGGAAGCGACAGGCGAACGGGTTCCTTATCCGTGTCGGGAAACCGAAGCTCCACTTCGTTTACGCCGCGAGTCACAGGTACATCTCCGATTGCGTAGGATCCTGGGCCGAGTGATCGTTCGTACATCACGCGTTGGTTAACCACAAGCTGGATCCGGCTTTGTTCATCGAGAGAGAACTCCGCTAGCGGATCACCTATCCGAGGATCGCGCTCCACACGCCGGGAGAGAGCAATACCTTCTATTGTTGCGCCGGATTGCAGGGCGCCGGTGGTCGGAGCGATCCGGCCCGCGGTGAGACGGATACCTGGGTCGGGCCACAGGCGCTCGAGCTGTGCGCTCGAGACCTCGGCCCGCAACTCACCCTCTTGGTGAGAGAGACCACCGGTGGCTCGCAGCGTCCATTCGTGTAGGGATATAAACGGTGAGAGCGATAGTTGTCCCCTCACGCGTCCATTCTGTTCTTCACCTTCCGAATAAGCAACCGCCCCCTGGACCGGCGTTCCGCCGCTTAAGGGCGCCGGCCCCTCACTGGGGAGATGTTCCGGCACCTCCCGGCGCTGCCCGGACCGCCGGACCGATAGGAACTGCGTTTTCCGATAGCGCCCCGGAATTCTGAGCTCGACGGACAGGGACGAGCGGTCATAGTCGGGCTTGAGCTCCGCCTCCGAAAGCGCGTCAGCTGCGGCAAAACCTTCCGCGTTCGCATCGGCGGCGTCGCCGGCGTCGACCGCATCAGCGACCGTCGCCCGCCCTTCCTGGTTGAGGAGTCCCTCCAAGGCCTCGATAAGCTCGTCGGCCGCAAGCGCTTCGAGGGTTCCGGCCGGGGTTACGAGCGCACGGACAGTCCCGCGCGGTCGGTCGTCCACACGGAGCTCAACCGGGGTCTCTTGAGCCTCCGCTGGAATGCCGAATGCCTCTTCGAAGTAGTCGTCGAGCCCGGGCTCATCGGCTGAGAGCGCGGGCGTCCAAAGCAGCGTCCCGAAAGCTGAAAGCACAAGCACGAAATCGCTCGGTCGTGCACGAGGAAGGAATTGTCTTAGCCCTTGTCTGTGGTTTTCCATGACAACAACGGCCGGCGGCAAGTTGGCGGGGAGGTGCGCCATTGCCTGTTCCATGCTCTCAGGCAAGGTGGCGGCCGCTCACGGTTTGACCTCTACTTCGAGCGGCGTCTCCGGGGACAGATCCGAAAAGTGCTCCGGCAGCGGTAGAAGAATCCGGCGTTGCGCTCCGGCAAGCACCACTTGGGAGCCGCGCAGCGACGCTGACCCGTCAACGGTAACCGACATAGCCTTCTCGTCTCCATTCCGGTCGGCGTCGCCCGCCGGCGCGATAACGAACTTGAGATCACCGAGCGTCGCGCGTGATGTGCCCTGGTTGTCGAGCCTAATCTCGGCAAACGGGCCGTCAGTGGTTGCCGCCGATTCCTCGGACTCCGCCGTCTCGGCGGGTTCTACCGGTTCCTCGAGCGCCTCGTCGCCGTTCGAAGGCTCGACTTCCGACCTTCCAACCACTTTGGCCTCGGTGATGCGAATATCCGGGGCCGCTCCTTCAGGCCGGACGTAGAGCGAGGTGACGTAGCGCATGTTCATGCGAAGTCGGGCTCGAGAGTCGCTTCTGTCTTCCAGGTCCACCGGAACCTCTTCCGCGATTACCCGAAAGGCACGCTCCTTGTCGATTCGTCCCTCGAGCCATTCGACTGCGATCTGCTGTCGCTCCCCAGCATCCAAGACGAGCTGAGTGGGGTAGACCGCGAGGGCATCGGTCGGTTCTCGACCTTCACTTCCGTGGATGTCTATTTCTCGCGTCCGTGCTTCGATCTGCACAGCCACGGGCCGGTCGTACTCATTTCGTACCGTGAAACGCGCTCGCCCTTGCCCATCTTGCAGATCGATCTCGGAGAGCATCGGAGCAAAACTGAGAGGAAAGAGGGGGACAGCCACGCACGCCACCAGCGCGGTCAGTAGCGCGGTCCTTCGCCAATTCAGATCAACTCTTCCCATTCCGGTTACTCCCCGCCACGGGAACGCTGGGACGGTCACCCTGGGCTGAGTAGCCACAGATGCCGGGTCCGACGACCGCAATGCGCAGTCTGCCGAAGTATCGAAGCGTACGGCCGTCGGTTACTCCTCCGCCGTGATGGTGAACGTAAGATCGTCTTCGTAGGTCCCTTGCGCCGCGATCTCTTCCTCCGGTGTATCGGAATCGATATCCTCGAGGGAGATATCGTCTACCTCTATCTCGACCATGGCGGAGCCGATTCCCCGCGACTGTGAATCGATGACATTCGCCGCACCTTCCGAGAGCTCGAATTCGTCCTCGTCCCAGGTGAAAGTGTAGCCGATAGCCGTTTTGAAATCACCGTTTTCGCCGGCATCCGTGTGTTTCAGCTCCCCGGCGTTCGTCGACTCAACATCGATTGAGTAGGTGACGTTCCCGAGGTATACCACTTCGATATCCTGGGAGCCCGTGTCCGTAAGGTCTCCGAAATCGAACTCGTGACCCTGCTCCCCAACCGTTCCGAACCCGATTCGCACGAGCGACGGAACCTCCCCTATGAGGTCCAGCGTTGCTTCATCGGTGGCCTCATCCGCGGCGAGCGCGGGCGATAGTGCCATCACAAGAATTGTCAAAACACCAAATAGTCGAATGCGCATATTTTAACTCCCTCAGCGACCCCGATGACACGGCACCGTCGCCACGAATGTGTGAAACCAACAACAAAGGTGCTACGGGGGGTCTTAAATCAGTAATCACTTCGAGCGCCGGGCCGCGCCACCATTGCCTTTATTCTCTTGCAAAAAAGTGTACTGAACGACACCCTCGAAGTCAAGCAGCCACCACACGTTTGTTATCGCTCCCTGAGCGTGGCGATTGCAGGTTCCCGGCCCCGCTCACCGCCGGAGCCACTCTGCGCGCACGTCCTCGATTAGGCCCGTCCCGGCCGCTATAGACGCCTCCAGGAACTCCGCAATCTCCCGTCCCCGCGCGCTGAGCTCCGGCTCGCGGCCCGTGCGGCGCCAACCGGCCTCAGTCCGGTAGTCGATGTGCTCGATGACCCTGGACCTGGGGCCAAGACCGCCGTGTACCGTAATGGGGAGAAACAGGTCGAAGACCGCGAAAGCCGCTTCACTGACCCCGTTGTCACGGACGAGTTGCTCCCTCGCCTGCGCCAAGCTATCTGCGTGAAGATTCGACACGAGCCGGGCCCCCGCAACGCCGCGCTCGACGAAAGCGCGAAGCTCGTCGCCCCAAATGTAGGCTTCGTAGGAAGCAGGACTGATCTCATAGGCAACGAGGCAATCTCCCGAGCCGGCGGTGCGCCAATCGCCTTCCCTTGCTCCGCCGCCACCCCGTCCGCGGCCTCCCCATCCGCCGCCGCCCGGGAGGAACCAAGCCGGCTTGGTCTCCGAAAGAAGAACGCGCTCGCCGGCAGGAAGCATCGCGAGAAGCGCTCCCATCACCGCTGTCTTCCCAGCGCCGCCCGGCACCGCGCCGACTAAGAACGAGGCCCCGGTTTCGATGCGCTCGGTTACCCACGCCGCTTGGGAGAGGGTCAGCGTGTCCGCTTCGATAAGGTCCACAAGACTGAGCATTCGTCCACCGCGTTGATTGCTCCTGTTGATTATCCGGATGACGTCGTCTTTCATGAACTCTCCTCCAAAGCGAAACCCCCGGCGCCCCCGGCACCGCCGAGCCGTCGGCCCACCCCCGTGGCGCCCCCGGCACCGCCGGGCCCGCCGGCCGGCCCTGCGTGGCGCCGCCGCCGCTCAGCCGGCGGGGGGTGCCACCCGTGGCGCCGGCACCCGTGCTGCCGCCGCTACCGCTTAGCCGGCGCCGCTACCGCTCAGCCCCGCTCTACACCACCTTCCCCACCGGCGCCGCGTACACCGCGAACTCCTCGCGCCCGTCCAGCCCCACGAGCGCATCGAGCTTCTCCTGGTCGTAGGCGCCCACCGCGCACGTGCCGCACCCCACGTCCTCGCACGCCAGATAGAGGTGCGCGCACACGTGGCCCGCGTCCAGAAGCACCAGCCTGAGCGCCTCCCACGCGTACGCCCACTCCGAACGGTACGGCACCGCCGCCCACACGAAGTCCACCGCCGAGCCGAAATGGTGGCCCAGAAGCGCCTCGTCGATCCGCTGCTCGAACTCGTCCAGCCGCTTCCCCAGCCGCTCGTCCGGTCGCTCTGCCAGTGGCTCGTCCGGTTGGTTGTCCGGGCGCTCTTCCAGTCGTTTGTTCGCTCGCTCTCCTCTCGTCGGCGACGCCGAACCGTCCGCCGCTCCGAGCCGCCGCTCCACGCACAGCTTGTGCCCAAACGGCAGATAGCGATAGAGCCCCGGCGCCAGCCCCTCCACCCGCGTCACGAAGAGGTACGTCTCGAACGGATGGCGCGCCCCGCCCGACGGCACCGTCCGAAAGCTCGCTTTCTCCGTCGTGTGGCGCAGCCCCTGCGTCGCCCACAAAAGATACGACAGCTCCGCCAAGCTCAACGGCTCCCGTGAAAACTTCCGGTGCGACTTGCGCGACGCAATCGCCTCCGCGAGCGATACCGAACGTGCCGGCGCCTCCGCCGCCTGCGGCAGATCCACAATCTCCGCGTCCCCCGAGCACTGCTTCTGCATCTCCGGCCGAGGCTCTCCCGCGCGCCGCGGCGTCGTGTAGTCCAACAGCTCCGGAAACCTCGTCTTGAGCAACCGTCTCGTTTCGTCCCGATCGTACATACGCCGCATTCTGCGCGATTCACCCTCCTTCTGTGAAGCACGTACAGCAAACAAAGAGTTTGGGCGTGCCCCCGCGCCGGAACCGACCCCGCCCGCCCGGGCCGCCCCTCCCCCGACCAGCCAAGCCCTCTCCATCCCGCGGTTCCGCCGCGGGGTCAGGCCGTCCGGGGGTTCCGTCCCGCCGCAATGCCGAACCCACCTCCGGGCAGCTCCGCCCGCACCCCGCCCCGCCCACACCACCACCGGGCGCGCGGATTGCGCCGGGACCGCCTCACCGCCGCGCCCGGCCCTCCCCTGACCCCGGCGCTCCGCGCCGCCCCCACCCGCCCATCTCACCACACCGCGGACTCCGGCCCCGCGCCCGGCCGCACTCCCCCACCTCTACCGCCCCGCGGCGTTCCAGCGCCACCTCTCTATCCCACCGCCCAGCGCCATGCTCCGCCGCCATCCGCCCATCCCACCATCCTCCGCCATGCTCCGCGCTCATCGGGCCATTCCACCGTCTCCCGCTACGCTTCGTCCCAATCCGCCTAGCTTCCCAACCCTGGTCGACTCCGGCCCCGGGGCCGGCCCCGCCGCACCACCCGACCGGCCGCGCGCGCCGGCGGGCGCCCCTCCCGTCCTTCACGCAGTGGGCGTCCTCCCGGAGCTGTCCCCGCACCGCACCCACGCGACTCGATGAAACAAGCCCGCCGCCACGCCTTTCCGCAGAGCCTCCACGCGGTTGCCGCGCGCCGCGCCCGGAGACGGCGGATGCGCCCGCCGGGAGTCGCCCGCGGCTCGGGGTGCGGCAAGCGTTCCGCGCGGAGCCCCACGCGGTTGCTGCGGGCCGCCCCAAGGAGCTGCCTGCGCCCCGGGGCGCCGTAGCGGTTCCGCGAGGAGCGCACGCGCTTGCCGCCGGCCGCGCCAACCCCTATGCTGCAGCATATGGGTCTCTTCTCTCGCAAGCCCCGTATCGCGGATCAGGAGTGGGCCGCCGCGCTCGAGGCTGTTCCGATCGTCCGGCGCCTCGACCAGGCGGCGCGCGAGCAGCTTCGGTCACATGCCGAGCGCTTTCTCCGCCGTACGCAGTTCCGCTTCGCGGCCGACGTCGAGCCGGACGGCCGTGCGCGGCTCCTCATCGCGCTCCAGGCGTGTCTTCCGGTGCTCAACCTTGGCGTCTCCCGGCTGTCGCGAGTGGCCACGGTGCTCCTCGTCCGAACGGAGTACGAGACCGAGACCACTGAGGTCGATGAAGCTGGGGTCGTCCACGAGGGTACCGACGTTGCCGCGGGCCAGTTCTCCGAGCTCGGGACGATTGTGCTCTCCCTCGCGGACCTCCGCGCGTCCGGGCTCGGTACCGGCTACAACGTCATCGTGCACGAGGTCGCCCATGTCCTGGACCTCGCCGGCGGAGACCTGGACGGCGCCCCACCTCTTCATCGGGAGATGGAACCCGACGAGTGGACCGCCGCCTTTGACGCCGCGTATCGCCGCGTCCAGCGCGGCGCGTTGGCCGGTGCGCGCGGTGCTTCCGCCGCCCCCGGCCTCTCGCGCGGAGGCTTCCGGATCGGCGTGTCCGCCGGGAGCACCCGCCGTTCCGGCCCCG
>Ga0207421_10006539_pt1 | contig 12674 bp, 10 predicted proteins | sample SodLakKL_010_SED_4_FD_187542 | JGI IMG/M metagenome (GOLD analysis project Ga0207421, IMG submission 187542) | Alkaline sediment microbial communities from Lake Tanatar, Kulunda Steppe, Russia - 8KL_010_SED (SPAdes) (version 2) | ecosystem: Environmental > Aquatic > Non-marine Saline and... | reverse complement strand
CGGCGCGCTGACGATCGGCCTGATTCTCGGCATCCTGTTGGTCTCGGTGAAAGTCGTCTCCGACCGTGTTGATGAGGCCTCTCCTGGACCCGACAGGCCGGACGAACAGGAGTAGCCAGCGGACCAGGATACGCAGCCGACGCCTGGATGGCAGTCCTCCGCCCCCACACCCATTTGACGATTTTGCGCTCCAATCGCAAAAATAAACACATTTGTCTACTTATTCTGGAAATTACCTAGCTTTTAGTGCATGGTAGTGGTACACTACTGCATGGATTCCCCGTCACAAACAGACACCGAGATCGACCCATCGACACTCGCCGGCGGTTTCGTGTCGATCAAGGGAGACAGACAGCTGTACGTCGATACCGAGAGCCACGAGCGGGGGTCGGCGGGCGTGTTCTTCCCGGTGTACACGGACGACAACTGCAGTGATCGCTACGGCTTTTACTGTGGGAACTGCCAGAGCACGGCCGTCAACATGGACACGATGGGTCGACTCGTGTGTCAGGCGTGTGAGAACGAACGCAAGCCGACCGAGTGGGACAACGCCTACCTGTAAGCTGTTCTCAGCGGTGATTCCTACAAACGTGGATTTATATCGCTGTCGTCACGACCGGATGGTATGGCAGACGGGCGTGTCCTCGCAGTCGCCGGCGCGAAAGGTGGCGTCGGAAAAACAACCACCGCAGTCAATCTCGGCGTTGCACTCGCGGAGGCCGGCCAGACGGTCGCCATCGTCGAGATGGATCTGGCGATGGCCAACGTCGTCGACTTTCTGCAGTTCGAGCCGGACCGAACCCTCCACGATGTGCTGTCTGGAACCGTCACGACCACCGACGCGCTGTATGCGGTCGGCGAACGGTTCCACGTCCTGCCCGCAGGAACTGAACTCGCGGATTTCAACGCGATCAACGTCGCCGCACTCGCCCCCGTGGTCCGGAGCCTCCGGCCGGCCTACGACTGGGTGATTCTCGATACCGCCGCGGGCGTCAGCCCCGAGACGATCTATCCGCTCCGGCTTTCGGATGAGGTGCTCATTGTCTCGACGCCGCGGGTGGCCTCGATCCGGGATGCGAAAAAGACGATCGAGCTGGCCGACCGTGTCAACGGCACCGTCGGCGGCGTCGTCTTCGTTCGGTCGGGCTCCGGCAAAGCCCCGCCGCCCGAGCGGCTGGCGGGCTTTCTCGGCACGGATCTGATCGGCTCGGTGCCAGAGGATCCGACCGTCGCCGAAGCCCAGGATATGAGCCAGCCGGTCTCGACGTACGACCCCGAAAGCCCAGCCGCACAGGCTTATCAGAAGATCGCCGACTCGCTGATTCTGTCGGCTCCGGACAGCGATGACACCGACGAGGTGCTGGGTACCGGCGGCGTAAGCGATCTTCAACAGGCAGAAGCAATCGCCGAGTCGGCAGCCAACGCCGACCCTGACAATCTCGATGGGAAAACCCGACCACTCGAAGACGACACGCTGTCGACCGGCGAGGCCGACGACGGCGGCTTCGAGTTCGTCAAGCGCAAAGGCGACTCGTCGTAGCTCCTCGCCAGTAGGCGGTTCCTACTTATACGTGTCCGGCTGTCCACTGACTACTGGACCGGTTCGGTTACGTCAGTCGTCAACACCGGCACGGAGGTTTTTCTGATCACTCGTTCAGTGGTGCTTCCCAACAGCAGCCGCCCCACGCCGCTGTGGCCGTGACTTCCCATCACGATCAGGTCGATACCGTTCTCGCGGGCATACTCGACAATCTCGGTGTGTGGCCTGCCGGCGACGATCGCCTCGGTGGCCTCGACGTTCGCTTCGGTCGCCGCGGCGATGACATCGTGGATGGCGTTTTTGGCCCGCGTGTGGGCGTCGGGATGATTCTCGAAGTGGCCGGCTTCGAGTTTCTTGACCTCGTCGCTTTTGCGTCGGAATCTGAGCTCGTCTGTCGGAATCACATACAGCGCGTGAACCGTTGCCCCGCGGGTAGCCGCGATGTCGACGGCGTGGTTGATCGCGCTTTTGGCGGCGGCACTGCCGTCTGTCGGCACGAGAATCTGCTGGTACATACCCACACATCAGTTGACGCGGCAGCCGAGAAACAGTAGTTACGGACTACCGACCGGGTAGTCGTCGACTACCCCGGTGTGATCGCCCTCAGTCGTTGCGGGCGCGCTGCTGGATGTCCTCGACGATCTCGGGGTTCCGCAGCGTGCTTGTATCGCCCAGCTCGTCGTCGTTGGCGATGTTTTCGAGCAGTCGACGCATGATCTTGCCAGAGCGTGTTTTTGGTAGTTCGGGAGTGAAGATGACCGCTTCCGGCCGCGCAATCGGGCCGATGGCGTCCTCGACGCCGGCAATGATTCGCTCGCGGAGTTCGTCGCCTGGCTCGTAGCCGTCCTCGGTAATGACGTACGCATAGACGGCCTCGCCCTTGATTTCGTGATCTCCGCCGACCACCGCGGCCTCGGCGACACCCTCGACGCCGACGATGGCCGATTCGATCTCCATGGTGCCGAGGCGGTGGCCCGAGACGTTGAGCACGTCGTCGACCCGGCCCAAAACGGTGATGTAGCCGTCGCTGTCGATCTTCGCGCCGTCCTCGGGGAAGTACACCCAGTCGGCCGAATCGTCGCTGTCAGTGTTGGAGTATTCGCGCCAGTACTCGTTAATAAAGCGGTCGTCGTTCTTATAGAGCGTTCGCAGCATGCCGGGCCACGGTTTGTTGACGACGAGATAGCCCGCCTCGCCCGCGCCGACTGGACTGCCACGGACGTCGACCACATCCGCGCTGACGCCCGGCAGGGGCGGCCCCGCGGTACCGGGTTTCATCTCGCCGACGGCCGGCAGCGTCGTCAGCATCATCCCGCCGGTTTCGGTCTGCCACCAGGTGTCGACAACCGGACAGGATTCGTCACCGATATGTGTGTAGTACCATTTCCAGGCGCGTGGGTTGATCGGCTCGCCCACGGTTCCGAGCAGCCGCAGGCTCGAAAGGTCGTGATTGTCGGGGTACTCGGTGCCCCACTTCATAAAGGCCCGAATCGCGGTCGGAGCCGTATACAGCTGGTTGGCTTCGTAGGCCTCGATGATCTCCCAGAGCCGGTTACGGTCCGGATAGTCAGGCGTGCCCTCGTACATCATCGTCGTCGTTCCGAGTGCGAGCGGCCCGTAGACGATGTAGGAGTGGCCGGTAATCCAGCCGATATCCGCCGCACAGAAGTAGGTGTCGTCGGGCTTGACATCAAGGACGGCATGTGAGGTCCAGGCGGCCCACGAGAGATAGCCACCTGTCGTGTGTTTGACACCCTTGGGTTGGCCGGTGGTGCCCGAGGTGTACATAAGGAACAGCATGTCCTCGGCGTCGCGGTCGACGGGGTCGACCGTTTCGCTGGCGTGTTTTTCGACGAGCTTGCTGTAGCTGTGGGTGTGTTCGGTCCAGTTGTGGACGATTTCGTCTTCCTTCGGGAGGCGTTCGACAATGACAGTGTCGACGGTGTGATTGACGTTCTCCAGGCCGTCGCTGGCCTTGCTAAAGTGGTCGAGCGGATCACCGCGCCGGTAGTAGCCATCGCAGGTGACCAGATACTCCGAGTCGGCGGCGTTCATCCGGGTGCCAAGTGCGTCGGCAGAAAAGCCCGCAAAGACGACCGAATGCGGCGCGCCGATCCGCGCACATGCCAGCATGGCGATCGGCAGTTCAGGTATCATCGGCATATACAGTGTCACCACGTCGTCTTCCTCGACGCCTAACTCCCGCAGCCCCGCCGCAAACTCGTTTACCTCGCGGTGAAGGTCGCTGTAGCTGTAGGTTCGATTCGCTTCGTCGGTCGGTTCGCCAACCCACTCGATGGCGGCTTCGTCGCCGCGCTCGTCGAGATGCCGATCCAGACAGTTCGCCGAGGCGTTGAGCTCACCGCCGACAAACCACTCATAAAAGGGTGGGTTACTGTCGTCGAGAATCTGCTCGTAGTCACTGCTCCACGACAGTAGCTCTGCAGCGCGTTCGAAACAGTCGGGCCAGTTGTCCTCGAACTTCCGGTAGATTCCGGGATCGGTGACGTTCGCCTGCTCGACGAACGATTCTGGCGGCTCAAAGGCGTCCTGTTCGGCCAGTCTGGCTTCGAGGTCGACATCAGTCTCAGACATACGCTGTAACTGTCTCGATTGTCAATGATAAATGTACGCCACAGGGTTGTTCCCGTCGTCACCTGATCCGCCGAGCGGACGTCGGTAGGCTGTGTATACCAATGGCTTTATTCAGTTTGGTAGCAGTTAGTCTATCACTACTGACGCGAATGATCGACATACAGACCGACAGAGAGCCGATACTCGTGTTTGATCCCGCGAGCGAAGTCGTCGGCTCCGATCAGTCGCCGTTTTATACCTCTCTGTGGTCGACGTTCGATGTCGATCACACCGATGCTGTCGAGACGCTCCGCGAGGAGACCACAACCCGCCAGTACGAGGCGGTCGTCTACCGCTGGCGGAGCGACTCCGTCCGTGATGTGGAGTCGATTCTCGCCGAGCTTCCCGAGGCGTTTTCGCTTCCGTTTGTCGTTGCTGGCCCCGACGAGCCGACCGCCGTCCGGAACGTGCTTGTCACCGCTGCCGACGGCTACATTCCCGCCGACGCCGAGGCGGCGGACGAGCTCGATGCCCGGATCGGAACCGAGACGCCGATCACCCACACTGCCGGCGCGGAGTCGGTCGACACCGCCGCGCTCCACGGCGCGATTGTCGAACAGATGCAGGACGCCGCCTGGGTGTTCGACGACCAACTGCGGATCAGCTACGTCAACGACCAAGTCGTCGACAGAATCGGCCGCTCGGCGACCGATCTGATCGGCCAACCGCTTCAGGACGTGCTGGCCGAATCGCTGTTGGACGCCGAGACGTACACCGACTTCGAGGCCGGCCTCACCGAGCTGTTGGCCGGCGACCGCGAGCAGTTTCGCAGCCAGCTGACGTTCGACCCCGACGGCGTGCCGGCGTATACGACCGACATGCTGACCCGCCCGTACCGCGATTCGGACGGCAAGGTCGTCGGCATCGTCGGCGTCGGTCGGGATATCACCGAGCAGCTGGCCGAACAGCGCCGGATGGAACGCCAAAACGACCTGTTCCGGCAGGCCCAGCAGCTGGCAACAATCGGTGGGTGGGCCTGGGATCTGACCGACGACTCCATCGAGCTGACCGACGAGGTGTATGCGATCTACGAGATCGACGCCGACTTCCATGCGACAATCGCCAACATTCTGCAGTACCACCCCGACCCCGAGGGTGATGTCCGGGCCGCCTTCGAACAGTTGCGGGCCGGCGAGGCCGTCGACATCGAAGCCCAGCTCCGGACGGCCGACGGCAGAAAAAAGTGGGTCCGGATTCACGGCTCGCCGAAACGCGACAACGGCGACGTCTCGGAGATCATCGGCTCGGTTCAGGACGTCACCGAGCGACGGCGGCTCGAAACGCAGCTGCGCAAGAACGTCGAGGCGCTCCGACAGCTGTATCAGCTTTCGACCGACACCACGCTCTCGTTTGTCGACCGGATCGACCGTGTGCTGGCGATGACCTGCGAGCGGCTGGATCTGCAGTACGGCTTTCTGGCGGCTGTCGAAAACGAGCACAAAGAGCTGATCGCCACGCATGGCGACCACGAGTCGTTCACGGTCGGCCAGCGTCTTCGGCTGGCCGGCACTTTCTGCGAGGAGACGATCGCCCGCGAGTCGCTGTTTGCGGTCGAAAACGCCGAAACCGACGGCTGGGCCGACGACTCGGCGGCCGACACCCACGGCCTGTGCTGTTATCTCGGCGGGCAGATAACGATCGACGGCCGGCTGTACGGCACGCTCTACTTTGCGGACGACCACGGCCGAGAGGCGTCGTTTACCGACACCGAACTCGCCTTCGTCGAGGTGTTGACCAAATGGGTGAGCTACCAGCTCGAACGACGGTCGACCGAGTCGAAACTCCGCGCCCTCCAGGAGACTACCCAGGCGTTTCTGACGGCGGACGACGAGCGGGCGGTCGCCTCGCTGGCGATGGATGCCGCAGACGACATTCTCGAACTGCCGTTGACGGGGCTGTGGCGGTACGACGACGACAGCGACATCCTGGAGCCAGTCGACCAGACCGAGGAGTGTTACGAGTATTTCGAACCCCAGCCCGCCTTCGACTCCGGGGAAGGCCTCGTCTGGAAGGCGTTTGCGGCCAACTCCGTGGTGGTCGTCGACGACGTGCAGTCGGAACCAGATCGCTACACCGACGACACGGAGATCCAATCCGAGATCATCGTGCCCGTCCAGTCGTACGGCGTGTTGGTCACCGCAACGCTCGAACAGCGGGAGTTTTCGGATCTCGAAGTCGACCTGCTGCGGATTCTGGCGACCTCGCTGAGCGCGGCAATGGTCAGAGTCGACCGTGAAGCCCAGCTCCAGCGGCAGAACGAGCGACTCAGCGAGTTTACGGGCTACGTCTCACACGACCTTCGGAACCCTCTGAGCGTCGCTCAGGGATACATCGATCAGGCGATCCAGACGGGCGACGTCGAGGTGCTGTCGTCGGTCGAACGCGCCCACGAACGGATGCAGACGCTGATCGATGACATGCTGCTTTTGGCACGGAAAGGCGAGGTGATCGATCTCGTGGGGCCGACTCGGAGTCACGCGGTCGCCACCCGCGCCTGGGAGGCGGTCAAAACCCGCGGGGCCGCCTTCGATATGCAGGGTGAGGCCGTCATCGAGGCCGACGCCCCGCGGCTCCAACAGGTCTTCGAGAACCTCTACCGGAACAGCATCGAACACGGCGGTCCCGATCTGACCGTCAGTGTCGAGTGTTCCGACTCGCGGATCGTGATCGCCGACGACGGCTACGGCTTCGACGGCGATCCGCCACCGCTGGATGCCGAAACCCGCGAGTCCGAAGCCGGCCTCGGGCTGGCTATCGTCGCCAAAATCGTCGACGCCCACGGCTGGGAGATCACTGCCATGGACGGCGAAAACGGCGGCTCGCGGTTCGAGATCACCGGCATCGAACCCGCCGAGTTCCCCGAGCCTGACAAAGCCGAGGACACGGCCGCCGACAGCGCGTCGTCGGTCGACTGACCTGTACTAAGTTAGTCGGACACTATTTATAAATAGTATTTATATTGGGCCCACACATGCCGTGGTTCCGCGCTTTCTCGACTGCCTCTCAGCCGAAGTTTTCGATTTTTATCCCCTCGGTGTCGCCGGCGACAGCCTCGACGGCGTCGGTCGCTTCAGTGACAAACGAATCGAAGCCGTAGATGAAGACCTGTTTGTCGTCCGCGGTAGTGAGCACGCTGTCGACGGCGTCGGCGATCTCACCGTCGGTGATCGTGACGCTGGCTCCCGCCTCGCCGAGCGCGGCGAGTCGGGTTTCGTGGGCCGGGGCGTCGTCCTGGTAGACGATTGCGAGGTCGTTGCCGTCGGCGAGCGCGCGCTCGCCGATGCCGACTGCAGGTCCAATTCCTGGCCCGCCCGCGAGGACGACCACGCGCGGTTCGCCCTCGTAGTAGTCCGAGCCGAAGGGTCCGCTCAGTTCGATCGAATCGCCGGTCGACAGCGCGGTCAGATGTTCGCTGAACGGGCCGGCCTCCTCGGGATCGATTTCGACCGTGATCTCGAACGTCTCATCGACATCCGGCGACGACAGCGTATAAAATCGGGCGTACGACTCGTCGTCGATCTCCGCCGAGAGCTTGACGAACTGCCCGGGGGCGGCCTCGAAGCCCGCGGGCGTCTCGAAGGTGATTGCGACTGTATCAGCACCAACGTCGTGGGTTTCGGTAACGGTAACCGTCGCGTCCATACACCGGGTTGGGTCTGGGGGCTAAAGGGTCCTTCTTTCGTGTGATCCGTGAGAGCTGGTTTCATACGGCACACAAAACAGCGAAAATCGAATATGTATCTACCTGTAACCGAAAACAGACACGTAATCCCAAGAAATGTAGCCGGGGTGCCTTTCAGAAGGCTTTTGATTTGCCATTAGAAAAGAACGGCAATACATGCCTGCGGACTTCAACTGGGCTGTCGGCGGCGAGGCCGGCGACGGCATCGATTCGACGGGAAAAATCTTCGCTCAGGCGCTCTCGCGGGCCGGCCGACACGTGTACACCTCGAAGGATTTCGCCTCGCGTATCCGCGGTGGATACACGGCGTACAAGATCCGCACGTCCGTCGATCAGGTCCAGAGTGTCGTCGACCGGCTGGACGTCCTCATCGCGCTGACACCGCGGACCATCGAGGAGAACCTCTCGGAGCTGCACGACGGCTCGGTGATCATCTACGACGGCGAACGCACCACGATGCAGAACGCCACCATCCCAGAAGAGATGGTTGGTCTCGATGTCCCGCTCAAACGCTTAGCGGAGGAGGCCGGCGGCGCGATCATGCGCAACGTCGTCGCACTCGGCGCGGCGTGTGCAGTTGCGGATTTCCCGATCGAAAACCTCGACAGCGCGCTCGAAAAGCGGTTCGGCTCGAAAGGCCAGAAGCTGGTCGAGAACAACAAGGAGGCCGCCCGCGCAGGGCGGGATTACGTCACTGAGAACTACGACCACAGCTTCGACTACGACCTCGAAACAACGGACAACGATTACGTCCTAATTAACGGCGACGAAGCCATCGGGATGGGAGCCATCGCTGCCGGCTGTCGGTTCTACGCTGGCTACCCCATCACGCCCGCGACCAACGTTATGGAGTACCTAACGGGCCGGATCGAACGCTACGGCGGCCATGTCGTCCAGGCCGAAGACGAGCTGTCGGCGATCAATATGGCACTCGGTGCGGCCCGTGCCGGCGCGCGTTCGATGACCGCCACCTCGGGGCCGGGAATCGATCTGATGACCGAAACCTTCGGGCTGGTGGCGACCAGCGAGACACCGCTTGTCATCTGTAACGTGATGCGCTCGGGACCGTCGACCGGGATGCCCACCAAACAGGAGCAGGGCGATCTCAACCAGATGCTGTACGGCGGCCACGGCGAGATCCCGCGCTTCGTGCTCGCGCCGACGACGATCGATGAGTGTTTCTGGAAGACAATCGAGGCGTTCAATCTGGCCGAAAAGTACCAGATTCCGGTCTACCTGACCGGCGATCTGGCTCTCGCGGTGACCGAACAGACGTTCCCACCGGAAGCGTTCGATATGGACGCCGTCGAGATCGACCGCGGAAAGGTCGTCGACGAGGAGACGATCGGCGAGTGGCAAAACGAAAAGGGGCAGTTCAAACCCCACGCGCTGACCGACGACGGCGTGAGTCCGCGGACGTTCCCCGGCACCGACGACGGCGCGCATATGACGACCGGGCTCGAACACGACGAGTTGGGTCGGCGAACCGAAGACACCGAGATGCGCATCAAACAGGTCGACAAGCGCAACCGGAAAGTCGAAACTGCCCAGACCGAAGAGGACTGGGAGCCACGCGAGTTCGGCGACCCAGAAAGCGACACGCTCGTCGTCTCATGGGGGTCGAACGAAGGCGCGATGGTCGAAGCCATCGAGATCCTGGCCGACGACGGCGTCGACGTGCGGTTTATTTCGGTGCCGTACATCTTCCCGCGGCCGGATCTCTCAGACGAGATCAACAGCGCCGAGGAGGTGCTGGTCGTCGAATGTAACAACACCGGCCAGTTTGCGGATCTGATTGAACACGACGCGCTCGCGCGCGTCCAGCGCGTGAACAAGTACAACGGTGTGCGGTACAAGGCCGACGAGTTGGCCAGCGAAATCAAAGACGCACTTGCAGACGACGCGGAGGTAACAGCATGAGCTCAGAGGTACGATTCACGGATTTCAAATCCGACAAACAACCGACTTGGTGTCCCGGCTGCGGCGATTTCGGGACGATGAACGGCATGATGAAAGCACTGGCCAACACCGGCAACGACCCCGACAACACCTTTGTCGTGGCCGGAATCGGCTGTTCCGGCAAGATCGGGACCTACATGCACAGCTACGCGCTGCACGGGGTCCACGGCCGCGCGCTGCCCGTCGGAACAGGTGTCAAACTCGCCAACCCCGACCTCGAAGTGATGGTCGCGGGTGGCGACGGCGACGGCTACTCGATCGGTGTGGGTCATTTCATCCATGCCGTTCGGCGAAACGTCGACATGACATACGTCGTCATGGACAACCGGATTTACGGGCTGACCAAGGGCCAGGCCTCGCCAACGTCGCGCGAGGACTTCGAAACCTCAACCACTCCTGAGGGACCAAAACAGCCACCCGTCAATCCGCTCGCGCTCGCCCTCTCTGCGGGCGCGACGTTTATCGCGCAGTCGTTTTCGTCGGATGCGATGCGACACGCCGAGATCGTCCAGGAGGCGATCGAACACGACGGGTTTGGCTTCGTCAACGTCTTTTCGCCCTGTGTGACGTTCAACGACGTCGACACCTACGACTACTTCCGCGATTCGCTCGTTGATGTCGCCGACACCGACCACGACCGGACCGACTACGACGCCGCCAAAGAGGCCATTCTGGATATGGACAAAGAGTACCAGGGTGTGATCTACCAGAACGAGGCCGCACCCTCCTACGAGCAGGCTCACGGCGTCACCGAAAACATGGCCGAGATACCCGACGGCGCGCCCGAGGATGCGATGGATCTGGTTCGAGAGTTCTACTGACTGAGCGGCGGTCTCTTTTCTGTTCGAGATACCGACTCGGCGGCTGCTACAGCAGCAGCGACCACTGGTAGACTTCCTCGTCGATCCGCGCTTCGAGTGTCACCGAGTCGTCGGGGTTCGGCACTCGGAAAACGAGCCAGCCCTCGGCTTCGTCTTCGGGACCGATCTCGTCGACGGAGGGAAACAGTGGCCCCGAGACCGGTTCGGTGATCGATGAACTGAGGCTATCTTGTTCGTCCATGTAATCCGTTCGGTAGCTATCCCGCCAGTTGCCACCCGACTGTAAAATGAAGCTGTCGAACGACGGGACTGAAACCGTCGACTCCGTCGGATTCGTCGCCACGAGATGCGGCAGCACGAACGCGATGCTGTCGCTTCCGCCCGTAAGCTGGACATCGTCGAGTACGACCGAGCCGCCTTGTTGTGATTCGAGTTCGTCGACTGTCAAATCGAGTTCGTCGTCAATCGAGTAGGTGTGGCCGACCTGATCGTTCGAAAAATCACCCATGATCTCTGTACATCCCGAAAGCGCGGCCATGCCAGCGAGCCCACAGAACATTCGTCGCTTCATACAGGCTACAGTAGACACCGAAAGATATCGTTTTGGGTGGATGTCCACAACGGATCGCTGGAGTAATTAAAATATCCCGACGATGAACGCCAGTCCGACGGCCACGAGCACGACCGCGGTCAGCGTCGGGAGGTACGGAGTATACTGCTCGATCTTCGCACGGTGGTGCTGGTAGCCAGCGATTAACAGCAGCGTCGGTGCGAGAATCGCTCCGATCACCGCCAGCGAGTAGAGCAACATGAGTTCGAGGCAGAACTCGGTGCCCGCACAGATCGCCAGAATCTGGATCGGTTCCTCGTGGGCAAATCCGAGCACGAGCGCGGTGATGCCGAGCGTAAACAACCCCTGTTCGGCGTGTTCTCGGGTCGGGTGCATATGACCGCCGCCGGGCAGTCGACCCCGGATCCCACCCAGAATCCCGGTCGACTCGCCTGCGGTATGATCTCTGTCGCCGTGATGAGCCTCGTGTTCGGTGTGTGATTCATCGTGAGCCAGTTTATGGGTGTGATGCTCATGGTCGTGGCCGTCGTGATCATGATGCTCGTGGTCATGATGCTCATGATCGTGGTCGTCGTGATCATGATGGTCGTGGTCGTGATCGTGGCTATGATCGTGGTCGTGGTGACCATGACCACCGCTGACATACTCGTAGAGACCGAGCGCGACCAGCAACCCGCCGGCAAGCGGCTTCATCCATGGCCCTTCGGCGAACGCCGCAAAGCTGGCAAACCAAAAGTAGGCAAGCACTAACGCGACACTGCTGATGAGATGCCCCACACCGAGAATCAGTGCCGCGGCTGTTCCACGGAGCCACTTGTTCGAGTAGCCCAGTGCGTAGGTCGCCGCAATCGGCCAGCCGTGATCCGGCAACACGCCGTGGATCACCCCAAGCCCCATCACTGCTGCGACGAGTCCGAGATCCATACCGTATCCTCGGATATCTGCCCCTAAACCGGTTGTTACTACCGTTTTCGGCTGCTCGTAATAACCGGCTGCACCGTGCGGTCGAGACCTGCCCGAAGTGCCGCCAGCAAGGTATTGCACTCCAAACGCTTTGAAACAAAGCCTCAACGTTCATACCCGGCTGTCGGATAGAATGAGTATGCGACAGAAACGGGAGTTAGACGAGACCGACGTCCGGATCGTCCAACTGCTGGCCGAAGATGGACGGCGCGCGTTCAGCGAGATCGCCGATCAGGTTGGCCTTTCGCCGCCAGCGGTTTCCGAGCGCGTCGACCGGCTCTGCGAGCAGGGGGTTATCCGCAGGTTCACGATCGACGTCGACCGCCAGCAACTCAACGTCCGAACGCCGGTGCTCGTCGAGTTTCAGGTCGAGCCACCACACGCCGAATCAGTCTACCAGCAGCTCCGCGAGACCCACGGAATCGAACACGTCTTTAAAACCCACGACAGCCGCGTGATCGCGCAGGGACACGCCCCGCAAGCCGATCTCAGCGAGTGGCTCCC
>Ga0207421_10006538_pt1 | contig 12674 bp, 10 predicted proteins | sample SodLakKL_010_SED_4_FD_187542 | JGI IMG/M metagenome (GOLD analysis project Ga0207421, IMG submission 187542) | Alkaline sediment microbial communities from Lake Tanatar, Kulunda Steppe, Russia - 8KL_010_SED (SPAdes) (version 2) | ecosystem: Environmental > Aquatic > Non-marine Saline and... | reverse complement strand
TTTAAAGTAAGCTTTTTTATTAGATTGGAGGATGTATTTAAGATCAGAACCCCACAATGTCAAAACTATTGGTCTTTTAGGTTGAAAGACAGCAAAAGGTGCTGTGGTACCAAAATTAGCATGTATTAAATCATATTTTCCTAATGAACTAAAAAGAACTTTTGGATAATATGCTATGTAATCATTTATGGATCTAGGGACTTGATTTGGGACTTCAATATTTTCAGTTTTTACTCCTAAGGATTTTAGGATTTTTACTTGGTTCTTAAAAAAAGGAGACTTTTTTGCTACTAAATTAAAAACTTTCATAATTTTCAACTCATCTATCGGGTTAGATTTTCAGAAGATTAGGTTTTTTTATGAAACTACCAACTACCATGAGTTGGTATAGTAAGAAAGTTAGAGCAAACCATCATATTTTTAGCTAATACTCTCTAGCACCTCTACGATTTTCTTTGCTGCATCCCCCGATCCATAGGGTTGAGGTTTATCTTGTAGCAATGACCATGACCTATCCACCAATTCAGTAATTCTATCTGCTACTACTCCAGCCAATACATTCCATCCAGATTCAACAGTTTCTATCCATTCTGTTTCATCTCTAAGAGTCACGCAAGGGGTGTCTAGGAAAAAAGCCTCTTTTTGAACTCCTCCAGAATCAGTTGCCACACACTTTGCGGAATCTAATAAACGAATGAAATCAATGTACCCCACAGGATCAATGATTTTTAAATTACTTTTTGCCTTTTCCCATGACCCGTATTCCCTCATACATTTTTTAGTCCTTGGGTGAATGGGTAAAATAACGGGGAATGAGACATTTGAAAGCCCATCAATAATTTCTTTCAATCTATCAGGATTATCGGTGTTACCTGCTCTATGCACAGTAGAAAGAATAAACTTATTTTCCTCTAGGTCAAACTCATCCATTATTTCGGATTTTTCTCGTGCAATCTTCCTCCCCCATAACAATGCATCATACATTACATCTCCCACATTATATACCCCTTCAGTAATACCTTCTGATTTGAGATTCTCTTCGGCTTGCTCGCTTGGGACAAATAATACATCTGAAGCGTGATCTGTAAGAACCCGGTTCACTTCTTCAGGCATATCCCAATTATTACTCCGAAGGCCTGCTTCTATATGAGCCACTTTTGTCTCAGCTTTTGCTCCAACGATAGCTCCAGCAAGGGTAGAGTTAGTGTCACCATATAGTAAAGTAAAATGCGGTTTTTCCTTTTCTATTACCTCTTCAATCCCTTTCATCATTTCCGCTGTTTGTTCGCCATGCTTTCCTGATCCAACACCTAAGTTATAATCCGGCTCAGATATTCCAAGCTCTTCAAAAAAGACATCAGATAATTCTACATCGTAATGTTGGCCCGTGTGAAGAAGAATTTCTTTTTGATGATTTTTTCTTTTAAGTTCTTTTGAAACCACAAAAGCTTTAATGAATTGTGGTCGGGCTCCAACAATTGTTAAAACCTTCATAAATCATCACTTAAACCTATATTGAATTTCTGGATTTCTCTTCATTTTTTCAAAACTCTTTGGGTAATTTTCTAAAAACCATACCATAAATTTTCTCATATCTATTTTATCTTCTATAAGTTTCTCTCTTTTTTTCTTCCATTCCTCGTCTAGTTTTTCCCTTTTCACAAGTTCACTAGCCTTATTAATTGCTTTTCCTGCATTTCTAATATTGTAAATTAGTCCGTACTTATCCTCCAATTCGATAAAATTACCCATATCATTTTCCCCTACGAATGAATTACTCCTCACCACAGGAGTGCCGAGGATGGCAGATTCAGTCGTCATAGTTTGAGTATCTGAAATAAAAAGTTTGCTGTAATAGAGGACGTCATGAATCTTATGCATCGGTGTTTCTAATCTATTCCTTTTAATTTCTTTTGGAAGAGATGACTCGGACGAGACAAAAACTTTCAATTGTTTTTTCAACTTTTTGACAAGTTCTATTTTTTTATCTCTATCAAAACCTCTTTTTTCAACATCATGGAGGGCTTCAAAAGAATTAAATCTTACCAAACAGTAGTCTTCACCTTCAGAAATACCAAGAGTATCACGAATTGCTGGGTCAGGATTAAAATAGGAAGGAGATAGATAGTTCATCTCTATGAAGCTATTAATTTTTATATGTTTAGAATCTAATTTTGGCGATGTAATAGGAGAGACGATAGTATCAGATATTGGATCAAATAATTTCCTTTTCAGATTGTATTGAAAATCATCCCGGAATGAATTCCTAAAAACTATAACAGGTATGTCTAAAAGAAGAGAGTTTAAAATAGCATAAGGACCGACACCGAAAATTAAATCAGGATTAAAATCTCTAAGTTCTTTATTAGCCCTCAAAACAAGCTTTGTAAAAGTATGAATTCTACCAAACTTAGTATCTTCTAATCCTGAATTAATACTATATTCAATATCAATATGTTCAATCAATTTCAGAGTATCAGGATGATCTCTAACAAGGGCTAGGACCTCATTATTTCTTTTTCTCAAATCTTTAATCACCCCCCTAAAAAAATGTACTTGTGCTGGTGTGTTAATAAAAAAACCTATTCTCATTCTTTACATCCTCCTGTATAGATTATTGATTTTGATAAATATAGCTTACTTAGATTTTACAGATATATTATTACAAAGTATATAATTAGTATCCAAATAATGATTGAAATTAAATACTAAATTTTTTCATTTCAGTGAGATGATATTCCCGACACTAAGATAATCAAATCCTGCTTCTTTTGCTTCTTCCCTTTCTATTATATTCCGCCCGTCTACTATTAGTTTATTATCAACGTCTCCGCCTACACTTCCCAAATCGAGATTCTTGAATTTTTCGTGATCGTTCAAGACAACTAAAGCATCGATCTCTTCAAAATCCTCCTTCCACTCTGCACCGTACCTCTCCGCATCCTCCGTATCACACATCGGATCGTAAGCGTAGACTTCAGCCCCTAATCCATTCAATTCATCTATAACAGGCTTCGCAGGAGTCTTCATGAACTCTCTAACGCCGCCTCTGAACGTCAATCCTAGAACCAAAACCTCAGATCCTTTTACAGACAACTCTCTCTCATTCAAACCTCTAACGACCAGATCCACAATATGATACGGCATGGAATCATTCAGTTTCCTAGAGGTCGAAATCACTCTTGCCTCTTCCTTCTCCATCTGATTCATCACGAACCACGGATACACAGGGATACAGTGACCTCCTACTCCTGCTCCCGGCTCGTGTATGTCACAGAACGGCTGCGTGTTAGCAGCTTCAAACACTTCTAAAGCATCAACGTCTTTCTCTTCACAATATAACGCCAACTCATTAGCTAAACCTATATTAACATCTCTATAAACGCCCTCAAAAACCTTAACAGCTTCAGCAGAGATAACATCGCTCATCTCGATAACACCTTTATCGTTAACCACTTCATAGATACCCTTCAACACTTCCAAAGTATCTTCATCATCAGCCCCAACTATCTTCGGATACTGTCCGGTGATATCTCTCACAGCTGTACCCGTCATAGTCCTTTCCGGAGCATGCCCCAATCCGAACTCGCTCAACTCAAGACCACTGTCCTCAAAGATAGGAACCAAACTCTCAGTTGTCCCGGGGGGCATAGTAGCTTCCGTAACAACAACGTCGCCTTCATCCAATCCTCCAACTATACTCTCGGCAACGTCTTCCACAGGTCCTAACTGAACATTACCTTTCTCATCCGTCAATGTAGGAACTAAAATCACACAAACATCGGCCGAAGAAGCAGCTTTCACACCGTCAGAAGTAGCTCGAAGCCTTCCTTCCCTAACATTCTCGTCAACCAACTCATCCAACCCGGGCTCCCTCTCAATATGACTCCTACCCTCATTTATCTGTTCAACTACGTCTTCATCAACATCTACTCCAACGACTTCAGCACCTTTATCAGCAAAAACAGCCGCCAAGGGCAGTCCCATCTTCCCCATGCCGAATACAGCTATAGTTAAATCTCCAGACTTGAAACTCTGTTCAACTTCTTCTGCACTCTTACCTAAAATACCCATGACTATGCAACCTTCACTTTCTGATCTTTAGCGGAACTTTCTTTAGCACATCGAGCCGCTTTCAATACGTGTAAGCCGTCCTCGCCTGTAACGCAGGGTTCTTCTCCGTTCTGACAGCTACTCAAGAAATCTTCGATCTCATTTTTCAGCGGCTCTCTTTCCTCGATCTTGTAACTCTGTTTCCATTCACTGTTATGTACGGTCAACGATTGATTCATATAATCTAGATAAGCTATACCTTTTGTTCCAACAACACTCAATTTCCTCGTTTTATGCGGAGTCAACCAGTTGGTTTCAACGATACCCGTTTTCCCATTATCGAAGTCTACCATTATCTGGGCGTAATCTTCTACATCCGCAGGATGCTTAGCGTTCCCTGCCTTGGCAGTCACAGATTTGATCTTCTCATCGAAAAGGTAGCTTATGACGTCCATCTCATGAACAGCTAGATCTATGATTATACCTACGTCTCTTACTCTGATAGCCAAAGGACCCACTCTTTTGCCGTTTATAGACATGACCTCTCCAAGAACACCATCATCTATAACATCTTTAAGTTTCTGTACTGAAGGGTTATACCTCTCTATGTGGCCTACACCAATGATAACATCGTTCTGTCCCGCTGCATCTAATATCTCTCTAGCGTTCTCTACAGTATCAGCTATCGGCTTCTCTATCAATAGATCCGTACCTTTATCGATGAAATCTAGAGCTACGTCTTTGTGAAAAGAAGTGGGAACTGCTATCGTAACCGCATCTAATCCTTCTTCAGCGAGCTCCTTATGATCATCATACACTGCAGAATAACCATACTCGTCTCCTATATCCTGGGCTCGTTCAACATCTTCGTCTACAACACCCACCAACTCAAGATCAAAATCATCCAATAACTCGGAATAAACTCTCGCATGATGCTGCCCCATCTGCCCTACTCCAACAACTCCTACTTTCATATCATCACACCTCCAATATATTCAACATCTTCCTTATATCGCTTTCAGATACTTTCGGATGTATGGGAAGGCTGAACACCTTCTCCGCACACTCCTTGGCGTTCTCGTAACCGTCACCGGAGAACCCATTCTCCTTATACAGTGGCTGTTCCGGTATGATCTTCGGGTAATGTATCGCTGTACCTATATCGTTTTCGTGAAGCCTTTCTCTAAGCTCTTCCCTATCTAAAGGATATTCTTCTTCCACCTTAATAACATATTGGTGAAAAACATGCTTAACATCGTCTTCAACCTTAGGAGCAACCAACCCTTCGATATCTTTTATACCGGAACTCAACTTTTCAGCGTTATCTATCCTCTTCTCGTTCCACTCTTCTAGTCTATCCAACTGCGCCCGTCCTATCGCCGCTGCTATGTTGGTCATCCTAAAATTGTAACCCAATACATCATGACTGTACTTCTCGCTCTGTCCGTGATCTCGAACTAGGTCGGCTTTTTCAGATAATTCTTCCTCATCTGTAACCACCATGCCGCCTTCACCGGTGGTCATGTTTTTGGTCGGGTAGAAGCTGAAGGTCCCGATATCACCTATAGAACCGACTTTTCTTCCATCAAACTCTGCGCCGTGAGCCTGTGCACAGTCTTCTACCAAGAATAGGTCGTGATCTTCTGCTATATCTTTGAAAGCTTTCATATCGGCGGGCTGACCGAACAGATGGATAGGGAGTATAGCTTTAGTATCGTCAGTTATCTTCTCCTGCACCTTGTCAGGATCTAGATTGAAAGTCTCTTTTCTAATATCGGCAAATACAGGCCTAGCTCCCTGGAACAGAACACAATTAGCGGAAGCTATGAAAGAGAAAGGGGAAGTGATAACTTCATCTCCTTCCTTAACACCGATCGCTTTCATCGCAACGTCTAGAGCCGCTGTGCCGTTTGCGATCGCTTTTGCATAACTCGCTCCAACATAATCTGCGAACTCTTCCTCAAAGTCCGCCACGACTTCTCCCTGTGCTAACATACCGCTGTCAAGGACTTCCTTTATCCCTTCTAACTCTCCATTCTTCAGTATCGGATTCGCAATATGTACCATCTGTTACATCTCCTTTATTCTACTTTCTTCCGGTAAACTTCCCTTTTGATTTCAATTTTTTCCCCACAATCAGAACATTCAAACACAACTTCTTCTTTGCCCTGGAAAGATATATCTCCTTCACCAAACTTTCTTCCGCAGGAACATACGAAACCTTTCACAACTGCGGGATTACCATAAACCAGAGTATGTGGATGAACATCTTTTGTCACCACCGCTCCGGCACCGACCATACAGTATTTACCTAATGTTATCCCAGAAAGTATGGTCGCGTGAGCCCCTATAGAAACGCCGTCTTCAACAAAGGTCTCCTCTATATTCCACTCTCCTTCTGCTCTCGGATAAATATCATTAGTGAAAGTCATGTGAGGACCCAAAAACACATCATCTCCTACAGTAACGCCTTGATAAACAGAAACACCGTTCTGGATCTTGACATTGTCGCCTATTTCGACTTCCGTATCGATGTAAACGTCCTTGCCCAAATTGCAGTTCTTACCTATCTTTGCTTTTTCCCGAACGTGGGCGTAGTGCCAGATATTCGTTTCCTCGCCCACCTTCACATTGTCTTCCACCGTAGAGGTTTCGTGTGCGTCATAACCTTTTTCAGACATCTTTCCATGTTCTCCTTTATTAATTTAGAAATTTTTAGAGATATATCATCCTTAATTAGAATTTTTTTTCTCATGCTCCTTAACGTTCTTTCCTACCACAATTAATCCCCCTATTAAAGAAAACGTACCATAAAATGCTATTAATATTAAATAATATAAATGAGCTTCAAAAATTATACCAAATATTATTATGAGAATATACGTATATCCATTATAGGTGAAAGTGCGTTTTAATTTAGTCACTATTCTTTCATCAGCAACATTGAATTCTTTAGAAAATATATTCCTATCAACATTTTGAATTTTTGCTTCCGTAAACGGATATATAATGTAAATCCCTTGTCGGGAGATATATGAAATTAGAGCAAAGAAAAGAACTAGATTATTATAATCGTTTACGACATATGCATAATATACGAAAGTTATCCCCATTATTGTATAAGAAGAATACTCAGATATGACATTTAACCATGATCCAAATATACTAGTTCTATTTTGTCTCCGAGCTAGAGAACCATCTAAACTAAAAGTGATTCCTACTAGCAAAACTAAAGGAATAGATAACCAAGCGGATGATGGTTTAACATACACAACTCCTAAAAAAAGAAATGATGTGAGTATGGAACTATATGAAACCATGTTAGGAGTGACTGAGGTGTCTTCTAATTTTTCTGCTAGATATCTACCTAATATGATAAATGGTATTTTAATATAAAAATATTCTATGAATCTATGTCTATTCTCTAGTATTCTTTTTATTTTGCCCATGATTTAACCTCTATTTACATGGATAAAAACTCATTAGATTTCTTTTTTATTTTTTTTAAGTCACCAATAGTATCTATTTCATGCCAACAATTATTATTTATATAAATAGGAATAATTTCTAGATTATTATCAATTAAAAAATTCAATGAATTATGCCAATAACAATTTGGTTTTTTGTTGATAAAATAATTAAGTTTATTTCGAAATAAGTTGATATTGTCTGATCCTCTGATAAAACAAAAACCAGCCGAAGCTCCTAAGATATTATATTTATCATGGAATTTCTTACTAATTTTGCATATACAATTACCGACACTATAAATCTTCATATCATCTTTTTTATATTCATCTCTTTTACTACAAATAATATAAATAGCATCTTCTTTAATTTCATCATCAATTAGTTCAAAAAAAGACTTATTGTATATCGTGTCCCCATTAGTTATAACATAATCATCATTTATGTCTTTAATTCCCAACCAAAGAGAATATATTGCGCCTTTTTTATCATAGCTTTTATTATATATGAAATTAAAGTCAATTTTATCAGAAAATCTTCTTATCACATGGTTTTTAATTTCATCACTTTTGTATCCCACAACTATATTTATTTTATTAATATTTTTAGAGCCGATAGCATTTAAAATTTGAAAATCTACTATTGACATATTCTTATTTACTTTTACTAAGGGTTTTGGTATGTCGTTTGTAATAGGCCGTAATCGCTTTCCTTTTCCAGCTGCCAAAATTACTAATTCCATAATTGATCCACCATTTCAGATTTTTTACTAATATTTTCAAGTATTATAGTATCAAGTATTATAGTAAACCTCATAAGATAACTTAAAAACATGGTTTTTTCTAAAGATACATTCAAATAAAACGAATTTCCATCCTAAACTTCGACATCTTTGTTCTCTTCATCTCGACATCGAAGAAAAACCCATACCAGATATAACTGTTCATTTCTTACAATAATTTTTGGCTAAAGTGAATTTGAAACCCTTGCTTTATAGCCCATATCTATGTCTTTGGAGGTGAGATATGGATGATGTTACAATTTTCATCAGTGATCATATATACATCAACTTAAGCTTTCCTACCCATGCTTCATATCATATATGAAAAAATCTCAAAAATATTCAACTTATTCACAAATAAACCATGGAACTTCTACTAACGGGGGAATATGTACCCCAGGAGGATGCCCATAAATGGGTAATCTTAAGAATGTTATCTTTTCTCCGAAGGCATTCCCATGATCGGAAGTTATTACAGTCTTCCCTCTTAGGTTATTTATTAATCGTTTTAGATGAGGGAATACTATCTCAAGATTAGAGTTATAAGCCTTTTTTGCTACTGGTATACCTTTTTCCATTGCTACTTGTATAAGTTCACCTTCCTGTTCATACTCACCTATAAAGGGTACATGGGGCTGCAAAAAATGAATTATCATCCTTCTATCTGGATTCATTTGTTTCGCAATAATTGCATTTTTTACCACTTCTTTTGGTAATACAGTTTCCTTTTTTTTATCCCAATAATCCTCCCAAACATTAACCATTTTAAAAAATTTTTTATTTTCTAATTTCTTTTCTATAGCCAAATTTACTGTGGGATTTGAGTTCACATATATTATTTCTTCAACATTCTCTCCTTTAAAATTATTTTCAATAAATTCAGGAGTGTTACTTCCTCTTGATATTTTCTTTTCAAGTCTTCCATCCAAATCAAATTTTTTTAATGTTTCCTTAAATAAGTCATATCTGCAAGCATCTAATATTACCAGATTATCCCATTCCTCTTTTAGCACATAGAAACCATCTTCTCTCTTATAAGAGAACATCTTAGGAAATATTTGAGTTAAGAAAGCTTTATAAAGCACTGGAGGGTCATTCCAATGTCTCTTTATTCTTTTAAGAATACCTCTCAATGATACATCTTTTAATGGCATTTATTTACCTCCTCATTCATATATTACTTTTACATTTGTCTTTTTTATTGATTTGAATATTAATCGTATTAAAGTATCTAAAATTTTTAAGAATTAAATAATCTAATCAAAACTCCTTAAATCACGATTGAAAACATCTTGAACCACGAACATCTTCGATTGAGTCTCCAGACGATCCACCACCCTTCACTCACTCCATCAAACACTGTTCGCATTATGATCTACGTCAGTACACACCCTTGCGGCACCCAATCCCCCACATAATCTCGCAAAAACCCATTTATACCAACCGTCTATCACGTGCAACAAACGTTTGTTATCACTTATCTAGAGTCATGATATCATAAACCTAACTCATAATTCTCCAACTTTTCCAACAACCGCCAAATCTCCGCAATAAACGTTTGTCACCCCCCTTTTTTTTCGCAAACGACGTTAGGTACTTCGCACGCGAAAGACGTTAGGTGAAAGTACAATAAGAATCAAACATCAATATCTAATCTTCCCAAAAATCTGTTTCGTCAAAAATCTTTAGGAGCACGGAGGTGGGTGGGCGGGTTGGAGTTTTTAATTGTTTCTCATTCTTGAATAACTTCCTTATCCTTATAATGTTCTTGGGACACCTGCCTCATCAGTCTCCGGATCTCGTTCAGAATGAATCCACTCGTCACTAAGATAAATCCCACTATTATGAACACGATGGTCAGCATCCCCCAGCCATCACCGCAATTGATAATTATCATCTACGGTGGATATGTCGTCATCTAGAGACCGAATATCTCAGTTTTACCTACCATAAAACCTCTATCATTTTTCGGAAAATCTTTGATTTTCCAAAAGATATCGGGAATTTAATTCCCGAAATAACTACGGTGGATTTACACCGATTTATTATCAACTGCGGTTAGCGTGGAACTAGTCCCACTTCATCCTCAGGCAAAGCCTTACGGATGACAGTTCATATATCAGCTGCAGTTGACATCAACTACAGCTCATAACAAAATCAACCGTAGATCCCATGTTAAGTCCGCCGTATAATCAATATATTATCCTCATAACCGAAAACAGGTATGATTTTCAATGAAATTATCAAAGTCTTCAGGGGAACGGAGGTGAGTAAGTCGGTTTAAACACAAACACAAAACTACCATTGACCTCGAACAAGCTCACCGATAATCTCGCCTGTGCGCGTTGATGATCGCATGCAGTATCAATCCTGTCATACCTGCGCCCATACCTCCGATCAAGAGTAACAAGGTAAGCATTGCAGTACCTATAGCTAAAGCACCGGTTTCACGGAATGTGCTTAAAACTCTAAATCCTAATATTAAACCCGATATAAAGGCTATGAGACCCGGTACACCAAAAGTTAGGAGAGCATGTTTGGTTTCGATGTATCTTATTATCGAGCCGATGACGCTGAGTGTGTGCTTGATGGGTCCTTTGTGTGAAGTTTTTCCGTCGTAAGAAACGCTAGCGGAAACCTCCATGATATCAAGACCGTTATTCCTTGCTTCCATCAAGATCTCAGAATCGACTCCCAAACTTTGTTCCCTTGGAGTGATTTTCTTTAATGCGTCTTTAGAATACGCTCTGAAACCACTCTGTGTATCCTTAATATTGGAGAGTTCCCCATTTGCCGAGTTCTTCGCCTTTCCCGAAGGTGTCACGATGGATAGAGCTTTGTTTCCAAATCTCCGGTATAAAGGAATCTCCTTCTTATGTTCCTTGTCTAAAAAGCGCGAGCCTATGACTATATCTGCGTTACCCTCGTGAACTTTATCAAGAAGATCTGTGATCTCATGGGCCGGATGCTGCCCATCACCATCTAAGGTGACTAAAGCGGCCATCTCTCTCTGACGAGCGTACTGAAACAACGTCTTCAATGCTTCTCCCTTACCCTTATTCCGTTCATGTTCTATCACATGAGCACCAGCTTTCTCCGCCAACCTCGAAGTATCATCGGTGCTACCGTCGTCTACAACAACGACATTGTCCACGTGATCTTTAACTTTCATGACCACGCTTGCTATTGTATTTTCTTCATTATAGGCCGGTATGCCTACCATCGCATCATCCATGCTTACACCTCTTCCGTTCTCTCCTCCACCAGACGCTGATCGTAATACGAACACCATCAACTTCCTCCACCATCTAGAGTTAAATAATCTAGATTTTAGTAATCCATCTCATCTCTACGAACGGCGTCAGTTATCCCACCAATTTCGAATTCTATGAATGAGAAATAAAAGGATGAAATCCTTGAAATTATTACGAACGACGTTAGGTAGTTCATACACGAACGCCGTCTGATTTCGAGGTTTAAAACCGAGACCTAATCAGAATAAAACGTTATTCTGATGGTAATTTGGAATTACTCTAATTCCGAAAAAAAGCGAGGGATAGAATCCCACAGCCAACAAACGCTATTCGTAATAAAAACAGACGGTGTCCGTAACGGTAATTAACGTGTTCCCCGATCAAATAATCGGAGCTATACCATCGCTAAACAAACCTGCATCACTCGAATGATCAATCTAGCAACTGCTCCTCTTTCTCTTCACCTTTCCTACCAGGACCCTTTAGAAACCCAATAACTCTATACAACCTTCAGCTTCTCGTCTTTAGCAGAGCTTTCTTCAGCATATTGAGCAACTTTCAACGCGTGGAGACCGTCCTCGCACGTAACGTTCGGCTCTCCCCCTTTCAGATTGCTGGTCAAGAAATCCTCGATCTCATTCTTGAGCGACTCTCTTTCTTCGGTCTTGTACTCCTGCTCCCTGTCGCTTTCGTAAACAGTGAGCGACTGATCGATGTAATCTAGATAAGCGATACCTTCACTCCCCACGACGCTCAATTTCCTTGTCTTGGTAGGTGTCAGCCTGTTGGTCTCCACGACACCAGTCTTACCGCCGCTGAAATCCACCATTATCTGTGCGTAATCTTGGGCTTCAGCAGGTTCCCCAGTATTTCCTGCTTTTGCCGTCACTTCTCTGATCCTTTCATCGAAAAGATAGCTTATGACATTTAATTCATGGATCGCAAGATCTGTAATCATACTTACGTCTTTTATCCTCACAGCGAGCGGTCCCAATCTTTTGGCGTTTATCGTCATGAGGTATCCTAGCTTACCGCTGTCGATGACTTCCTTCAGCTTCGTAACCAAGGGATTATACCTCTCTATGTGACTCACCGAAACAACTACATCGTTTTTCTCA
>Ga0207421_10006537_pt1 | contig 12674 bp, 23 predicted proteins | sample SodLakKL_010_SED_4_FD_187542 | JGI IMG/M metagenome (GOLD analysis project Ga0207421, IMG submission 187542) | Alkaline sediment microbial communities from Lake Tanatar, Kulunda Steppe, Russia - 8KL_010_SED (SPAdes) (version 2) | ecosystem: Environmental > Aquatic > Non-marine Saline and... | reverse complement strand
AGTCCTAAGCCACACACGCCCTCAGCGCCGGACGCGCAGGCGAGACTTCTAATCTTGCCACGCCAGGTTCAACTCCTGGTGGGGGCGCGCATCATGCCCCGCACGATACGACCCAAGGAGATGAAGTGGATGGTGTAGAGATGATCCTGAAGGGGACAGACGACCCAAGAGTGAAGTTGGTCGCTGAGGTTCTTCATCCCTTCTTTGAGAACAACGACTGGTACTGGTGGCACGTCAGCGGAGAGCAGGTGCCCACCGTGGAAGAGATCGAGGCCAAACTGATTGGCCTTCTTCGTGTCATGGAGACAGACGTGGCTCAGACCATCGAGAGCGGGCGTATCATGCTTCAGCGTGAGCCCGTCCATGGTGGAGATCAGTTCTGCGTTTACTTGGATGTGGGATGACATGGACCCTCTGAACATCCTCCTCTGGCTTCTGGTCTTCATCGTTGGTGGAGCGATCCTGTGGTACATCTCTCTTAGGATCAAGGCCAAGAAAGAGGACAAGAGACTCAAGGCACTCAAGGCACGCAGAGAAGAGATCGAGGTCATGCACGCACTACGCCGTGACCGAGACCGCCGCCGAGGCACATTAGGATTGCCGTACTAGAAGGGTCTAAAGTGGCAAGAGACGTGTGTGATTCTCCCACCTGCCCGGCCGGGGCAGAGCAGTACTACGACATCTACGGACAAGACTTCAAGTTCTGCAACCACCACTCTCGGGAGATCATCCCCACCATCCCGCCGGAGCACGTGACTCTGCATGACCGAGAGGTGGTCACAGGATGAGACTCTTCGAGTTCGTCTGTAAAGAGTGTAGTAAGGAGGTTGTCTCTTCCACACACGATCATCACCTAAAGAACAACTGTGATTCTTGTGGTGGTCAGTTGAGGAAGGTGTGGCCTGTGCCAGGTATCCGCTTTGTGGGGCCTGGGTTCTACAAGACAAGCCAATAGCCCCTCTGGACGGGAGGTGCTGGGTCGTGTACGATGACCTCAGCACCTCCCCTACTTATAAGGACCCAAGAGATGCCCCAGTCACAGATCTACTACTCGCAGCAAGGCCCGAGCCCCCAGGAGCGCCGCCAGCAGGAGAGCCAGCGCCAAGAGGAGGAGGCCGCCCAGGAGTACCCGGAGCCCGTGGACACCAGCGAGATTGATGACCTTCTGGACGAGATCGACTCGGTGCTGGAGGAGTTCGCGGAGGAGTTCGTCAACGGCTTCATTCAGAAGGGCGGGGAGTAGTGGCCCCGAAGCCGTGCTTCCGCTGTGGTGACAGTCTCGACGCCCCCACCCTCGACTGGCTTCGCATGTCGGTTACGTGTGGTTGTGGTGTTGAGTACGACGTTCAGTTGGTTGAGACCTCGTGCGAAGAGCACTGGTATGACATCATGTTCTGCAGCAATGGCTGGCGCTTCGAGGACACAGGTCTCCCATACCTCTTCATCTACTACAGAGACGACTACGTGTGCGCCACCTACGAGACGAGGGTGTCACTACCATGACCAACAACAACAAGCCCTTCAAGACCTACGATGAAGAGTCCGGTGACACCATCTACATGAGTTCACCGCCGCGCATGTCCTCGAAGCGTCTTCTGGGACACCTCATGCACTGCCATGACTTCCCTCTTGACACCCTGCTTCACTTGGACCTCATTCTCTTAGACATCGCTCACGAACACGAGCATCGAGAGGGTCTTTACGACCACTCTCACTAAGAAGTTCATACCCATAAGCCGTGTCAGAAGGCAGTAAACTAGGCCCACCAACGGCAATCACTCTAACGAGCGGTATTGAGTATGGAGCACGCTTGCCCACGTTGTGGAGACACAAACTCTCTGGAATGGGAAGATCTCTACGGATGGAAGTGGGTGAGGAGGTGCAGGCTCTGTAACGCTGCTTTCCTGCCCGACCATGCCCGCAGTAGTCGTAAAGATCGAAACAGACTCAGAGTCTTAGACAGAGACGGACCACACTGTGCCTACTGTGAAGAGGACTTCAGGGATCATAACTACAAATCCTTCACCCTCGATCATGTCATACCCAAGGCTCGGGGAGGCAGCAATCACTGGAGCAACCTCGTCCTGGCCTGTGGCACCTGCAACCGCAACAAGGGCCACACATGGCCGGTAGCGATGGCTCCACACGTGGCCCCTCTGTTCGTCCTAGAAGGCGCTCAGACAGCCTAGAGGCCCGCACCCACATTGGGACCCTCGTGGCTCGTGGGAAGGGCTACAGAGGCATCTGGCGCGTTCTGGGGGTGCCTCTGGACGACTGGGGAGAGCCGCGTCTCGATGAGCCCGCCGACATCCTGCTCATACGAACGCCCGACTACGCTAGCGCCCTTCTCACTCTCACCTATGAACTCTGGTGGCAGGGTGGTGGGGTTATCAAGGACAACAACCACAACATCGTGAAGGAGGTAGACCCCGATGCCCCTGTCAGTGTGTAAGAGGCTAGACGTAGGTTGGTGCGTCTGCCCCGTGCATGAGCCCTGCTCTTGTGGTCACAAGGAACCCCACTACCATGACCCTATCGACGCTGCTACTCTTTGCGATAGGTGCTTGCAGGGCCGCCCTCGCCCCCACATTGGACTATGCACCAAGTGCTACAATGACTCAAAGAAGGAACTATGGCTATTCGACCACTAGAAGCACTAGCCGAGCGTCTCGCAGACAAGTGGCTTGATAGAGTGCTTCCCACCGACATGTTTGACGTATGGGACGACGACGAGGACGATGACCCTACCCAATGAACAGGAGACGACATGCCCCGAGTGGAGGACCTAGATCCTGAACTGCTTGCGAACATGTCGAATCTGTTTGTCTTGGAAGGGCACCTCACGATCAACGAGGAAGAGATCCCCGAACTACGCTGCCCCCTTTACATCAAGGAAGGCTGTGAGTGGGGCGCGGCGGTACTCAACCCAGAAGCGATGAATGACGCATCCTACAAGAGCGTGTTCATCCCCATTCTGTTCGAGCACGTAGAAGAGGAGCACCCCCAGTTCTGGCAGCAACTGATCGACACCGGGACCCAGATGGTGGGGATCAGGATTCTGAATGAGCAGAACGAAGACAGAGATGACGAACTTCTGATTCACACCTCTTGCCACGATCCCTCGTGCCTGTGGTACAAGATCTACAAGTACCCCAGAACGGAGAAGGCTCGGAATAGGATGGAGAACGATTATTCCGAGCACATCATGTGGCACATGCTTCAGGAGCAGTCCACTACATAGACCCCGCAGTCAGCCTGAGGCCGATGTAAGCGCAGTGGTCGGAGCAGTAGTACCTCATCGTCACCGGGTGCCACCAAAGCCAGTCCCACACGTCCACCAAGAACTCATCCCCACAGTTCGGGCAGCAGTGACACTCGCTCATCAGTCCCATTCTCCTGTGTCGGGGTCTCTTAGCATCCACCTGGGATTATTCTTCTTGCCGATCCCTTGTACCATAGGGATGGTCGTCTTGTCAGCGTCAATCTTGTTGAGGCTGTCCCAAAGGTCCGGGTCTATGGACTCAGAGTTGATGCCCTCTGCCTCTGGGATCGACGGACCCCGATAATACCCTGAAGTGAAGTTCTTGGCCTCTTGAGAGACCCTGGGGTAGTACCGCTGACCGTGGGGGTACCCGCTCTGACGACTGGGGTCTGTGTCCTTGTAGGTCTTTGGAATCCCTTGAATGGCCTTCTCAGCGTAGTTGTCTGCGAATCTCTCTTCCTGACCTCTTTCATACGGTGTGCGTGATTCCAAAGCCTCGCGTGAGTTGGCTGCGTGGGGATTCTGGTCAATCGTGGCAGAGACGTGGTGCCCGATCTCGTGGGCCATGATCCGTGTCATCTGGTTCGCCAGATGACCTTCTCGGGAATCTGTGCCGTACCCAGCAGTGATGTTGATGTGGTCCGTGTCGGACGAATAATAGTACGAAGGCTGCCTAGCCTTGTCGGTAACGATCTTCACGTCCATGTGCTCTGTAGGAATGTTCGTCCGAGCCAGGGCATCGCCCCACTGACGAGTCTTCGCCTCCTCCATGCGGTCCAGGGTGGTGTGCTCATCACGCCGCAACTCTTCTGAGATCTTCGCTCTTTGACTGGGATGAATCTTCGGGGGGCCTGCAATGTTCACCGCCTCGTGGACAGCCTTCCGGCGCTCAGGGCTAAAGCCCTTGGGCCACGGATGCTTCTCTCCTCCCGTCACCAACTGGCCCTGCGCTTGTCCAGGAGGATAGAAGCCCTCGGGACGCACAGTAGTGCGCCCGATGATGAAGTCTTCTGTGCGCGTGGGCTCACTCATAACTACTCCCTGCCCATGCTCATGCGACGAGCCCACTCAGCATCCTCGTCGGGGTGCTCCAGGACTCCCTCTCCGGGATAGTCCGAACCCTTCATCGGTGGTCCGCCCTCGACGGGGACACGGTGCCACTCTAGGCTTGCCCCACGCTTGCCCCTGTCCACACGGGCTCCCGCAATAGGAACCAGATAAGACTCTGGCTTCGACTTCTCTGAAGGCTTGTGCTTATTGATGAAAGCCGAGGGATCATCGGCGGGGTCGTCATAGCCACGCTTCACGGGCTCGCGGAAGAAGGCAGACCCAAACTGACCTCTATTCAAGAACATGATGTTTCTCTCCTTTAGAACTTTCTCCAGTACCTTGCCACTGCGGCATTTCTATCGAACTCGTGTGGCCGCGTGCTGAGTCCGAGGTCCCTAGAAGCCTGGATGCGTTTATTGAAGGGCTCTTCCACGTCCTTAGGCGCTAGTTGAGGATCGGGCCTCGTCATTGGGAAGGGGTCCTTGCCCTTATTCTGCCACTGAAGACCAGGAAACGAGGCCCTGATGTCTAGCGTGTTCGGGGGCTTCTCTCTGGCTAGTGCGGCTTCCTCCTGCACCAGGGCGGGGACGTGCTTGCCTTCAGCGAGAGCGTCAGCCACAAGGTCTTCGTGAGTCCTGAGGTGATGAGAGGTGGTGGGGTGAACGTAACTAATGCTTCCCTTGTCCTCTGCCTCATTCCTATACGGAACAGACGGAAGAAGAGCGCGCACTTCCCCGGTGTATCCTCCGGAGCCGGTCCACTCTGCCTCCCTCTGGTTGGCAGCATCGTCTGAAGAGATCCCAGACTCTACCCCTCCTACCATCTGGACAGCATACACGTCCTGAGGCTTTTTCCAGCGCCCGCCAGCAGTGTCGATGGCTGAGGCAGCAGCAGCAGTCCCGGTGTGGATCGGGCTGTCACGGTCGGGGTCCCACTTGACAGGAGTCGAGTGAAACTGAGTGGTGGGCTGGCTCATGAACACAGCGCGCCGCATCTCGTGAGGCTCTGCCTCAGGCCCTGGATCGAAGAGTTGTTGTTGTTCGTTGAGTTCCATTAGAACAGTCTCTCTTGCTTCTCGACGTTGCCTTCCTTCTCACCGAAGTTCTGGGGGAGATAGGTCTGTCTAGTAAGTTCCAACTCCTTCTGCCTTCTCAGATTCTCTCGGTGAGTAGCGCCCAACTTGTTCTTCTCAGTCTTAGGCAGACCTTCGAGGAGGGTGCCCTTGACTTGCTGGCGCTCGTAAGGAACCACGTGATCAGTCATGTCATCAAGGTTGAACACGGCCCGCTGGGCATTCTCCCGGCCCATCTCCATAGCCTCCTTGCGGCTCTCAACATTCACGCTCTCATCAAGGAACGTCTTGCCCTCGGACTGCCAAGCACCGTGGTACACGTCTGGTGACATCATGTGCTCACCATGACGCTCAAGATAGGCGTCGATCTTAGAGGCGTCGGCAGTGCCTTCCACCTGCTCCTCGTGCCCGAAGCGGGAGACCATCCACCCAGAATCGGGCTGTGATCCAGTGTGGGGGTTTGCCGAGTAGCCTCCCCAGCCCTCGGGGTCCTTCAGCATCTCCTCGAACTGTTGACCTCTTAGACGCATGGCGATGACCCCAAAGTCGGATTTATGGCTCTTGTAGGAAGTGTACGCAACCACAGCAGGAATCAAGTGGAGGTGTGACGAGGACTTGACAGCCTCTCCCAGGTGTGCCATGATGGGGTCTCACCAGCCAAGAGGAGCCCGCCAGATGGAGACCACCCGAATCCGCACCGCCGCCCTCGACGCCGTAATCGACCGCGTGCGCTCGCTGAACAAGCGTGCCGAGCGTCTGGGACTCCCCGCGATGGGCGTGGTCGAGGTTGACCGGGTTGCCGAGATCGAGAAGGACGAGTTCGGTTGGGACATCGAGGTCCTCTACTCCGACGTTGCCGTCATCGGTTCTTCCCCGGTGCTGGCTGGGTGGACCCTGCGGGCTCGCCTGGAACACCTGGGCGACGCCAACGTCATCAACTCGGTCCCCGGCACCGACGACGAGCCGCTGCCCGAGCACTACCGCCACGTTGGCCCGGACTGCGACCACTGCCGCATGGACCGCCGCCGCCGTGACACCTTCGTGGTCCGTCACGAGGACGGCTCCTACAAGCAGGTCGGCCGCACCTGCATCAAGGACTTCCTCGGCCACGCCAACCCTCTGGGCGTCGCTTCCTGGTTCGAGTCCGTGCAAGATCTGGTGGACTCGCTGGAGAATGACTCCTTCGACGTGCCCGCGTCGCCGGCCCAGTACCCGGTGCCCGCGTTCGCCGCCCTGGCTGCCGCCGTTATCCGCACCAACGGCTTCATCTCCAAGCGTCGGGCCGAGGAGGAGATGACCGCCTCCACCGCCGACATCATGGGCGCGGTTCTGCGGGGCGACATCGAGGACATCAAGATCACTGACGCTGACCAGAAGATGGCTGCCGACACCGCTGAGTGGGTGGAGAACCTGGAGGGCCGCAACGACTACGAGCACAACCTCAAGGTCATCTTCTCGCAGAGCAGCACCAACCTCGCCCACGCTGGCTTCGTTGCCGCCGCCGTCAACGGCTGCCGGTCCTCGAAGGCTCAGGCTGCACAGGCCGAGGCCGCCACCGAGGTCCCCGAGGGCCGCCAGTCCGTCGAGGGCGAGATCGTCAAGACCGACGTGAAGATCAACGAGTACGGGGAGCGCCAGGTCATGCAGGTCCGGGACGACCGTGGCTTCGTGGTCTGGGGCACCGTCCCCGCCAGCCTCCGTCGCAGCGGCGTGGAGGTCGGGGACCGGGTTCGGTTCGACGCCGCCCTGAGCGCCAGCGACCGCAAGGGCTTCGGGTTCTTCAACCGTCCGAGCAAGGCCGCCAAGGTCTGAGGAGGAGAGATGACACAAGAGAAGCAGATCGTCAACATGACGATCCTGGTCCCGAAGGGGGACGCCCAGGTCTTCCGAGACATCGAAGACGCTGGGGCGGAGATCGTCTGGGGCTACGAAGTCAGCCGCAGGGACGCACGTCTCTACGACCACCTCTTAGAACCGATGGGGTTCACATCAGCCCAGGTGACTCAGGAATAGGAAGAGAGGGGTTACACCCCCTCAGGGAACCCACGGTAGTTGCTACCGTGGGTCTCCCATGTCTAGGGCTCTAATAGCATCAGAGGTGTCGATGGTTTGGTCAAGTTGCTTCTGTGCCTCTCCTGCTTTCGGACCAAACAATCTGCTTAGAACACCTGCTTCAGTCCTGGCCTGGATTCCAATGTTGATAGATTCTCTGTTGTCGTTGATGTCCTTCATCTTCTCAACCATCTTGAAGAATCTATCGAACTCAGAAGACACGGCTGGGTCGGGATAACCTCCCTGGAGAGACTCTGCGAATCTGGCGAACATTGCCCGCTGTGTCTGCATTTCGAGGAATCCGCGCATCACGTCGTTGAGGTCGTCCGTGGTCTCAAGAGTAACCGGGATGTCGTAAGCGCAGTCAGCGTCCTTCTTGAACGCGGGACACTTATCATTGACTACACAAGTGTTGCACATCATTAGGTTCTTCTTGCGAGAACCAGCACGATTTACTTGCTCAACACCAATCTGATTCCCGTAGTCATCAAACTTCGGACGGGTGCGCTGCACATTCTCTAGAACCGGGAGCATCATACGTTCCTGACGCTCTTCGGGTTCCACGTTTGCAGGCTTGTTTGGGGCCACGGTATCAAGTTCGCCCCCAGGGCCTTCCACACTGGTAGCAGGTTCGTCATCTGTCTCGATAGTTGCTCGCGTCAGATGCTCCTCCCACGAGCGGTAGGCTGCAACCGCTAGATGACACATGGTCTCCTTGTCTCGCTCCTCAAGAGCGCCGACATCCCAGCCCGCATTAGCCAGGAAAGACCGATGTCTCATAAGTCCTCTCTCGGCATACTTCGAGGCATACCGCTTGATCTTGTTCCCGTTCCACAGGATCAACTCTCCGTACCTCTCGGGGGACAGCCAGGACCGGGTGGTCACAGCGGCCACAGGAAGCCCTGAGAGGTCCGTAGAACGGCTTGAACCCAGCGCCAGGACCCGGACTCCGTGCTCGGCCGCAACGGCCCTCAGAAGGGCTCTGGGCGCGTTCTGGGACATGGTGTCGGCGTGGACCCCCAGCAGGTAGTACCTGGCCGCTAGGTTCTCCAACTCGTCGGAGCCGTGCTCGGGCTTCCAGATGGGGACAGCCTTGCGGTCGGGCACGTGGATCAAGAAGTCTGCTCGGTTGCGCTGGACCCGCTCGTAGTCTTCGTGGTCGATCTCCACCACGTAGGCGAGTCGATTCATGTTGTTGGCGACGAACTCATGGTAGTCAGAGTCATCCCACTCGGGGTGGGGGGTGCCCCCGTGGATCATGGCTTCAGTATCCTCGGGGAGGTAGCCGCCGATGTAGTAGTCACCAGACTTTGGCAACCGAGGCACGAGGCTGCTCCAGGAGTACGCGATTCTCTCAGCCCCATACCGAACTAAGGCGTCTCGGTGTGTGGGGTTAGAAGCGCCCTCAAACCAGATCTCCATGTGTATTCCTTCTAGTCTTCGTCGTCCACAGCAGCCCAAGAATGGCTCGGGATGTTCTTCGGGGGATAGATTGTCTCGCTGTCTTCAAACAGCAGAGTAGGAACACCCAACACTCTTACTTGCTCTGCCTCTTCTGGGTCAGAGTCAACATGAAACAGCACGAGCCCGTACTCGGATCTCGTCTTCGCTACCCCCTCTGCAGATCTTTGTGCCTCTAACAGAGTGGCGTACTGAGTCATGGGGATGTGCTTGTCCAACCAGGATCTCACCAACTTGGGGGAGTGCTTGGTGAACAGGAAGACAGTGTGGGTGGTGCTCAGCAGCGCCAAGACGAGGGCTGCCCCCTCGGGGATCTGTTTGGCAGCAGCAAATGTGGTGTGGGAGGGGGCGTCTGCCAACACCCCCTCCACCGACACCGTCAGAATCATGGCCTCAGGAGCCTAGACTGCTGCTGCTGCTGCTCCTGCTGCATCTGCTGGGCTGCTCGGATCTGCTCCATGACCAGCCTCTCCGCTGTCAAGGCTCTGTCGATGTCCTGGGCAACCTCGGTGCAGGCTCTCCACACGTCGGAGAGGGATGCCTCCCGCTGCGGACGAATCTTCATCACGTCCTCGGGGTTCACCAAAGCGACAGCATTGCCCTCTGGGAGGATGGCGACGCCGAACACTGCCAGGGCAGGTGAGCGGGTCTCCTCTCCCTCTCCCTTTTCGCCAGAGCCTGGGAAGATCTCTTCTGGGTCCTGTGTCTGTGCGTCGTCTGTGGTCATTATGGCTCAATAATCTCCTCATCTGGGTCCCAGATCTCCTCGGCAGGATCACTACCGATCTCCTCGAAGGATGTGGGTACCCAGTTCGCGTCGAACGTGATCTCGTCTTCGATCCAATAGTAGCCTGCTGGGTCTGGGCCTAGCAGGTAATCACCTGGCTGGCCTGTCTGCACGCTGCCGTCTGGGCGAACGACCGAGAACGCATCCTGAATCTGAAGAGCGTAGGTCCACCCGCGACGACGGAAGGGGGATCGGTTGTACTTGGCGAAGGCGTGAAGACCACCATCGTAGTCAACGCCGCCAATGACGACGGTACCGGGATCAGTCATGTTAGTTCACTCCTATGACTTCTGTGATTGGAGGGCAGTGAAGTACGGGCACCAATAGCAGATGTACGTCTTCGTGTTGCGGTGGATGTCTCGGAGAGAAGCCTGCTGATCCTTGGTTAGTTCGCTCTTCTCATCCTTAGTGACAAGGGTGTTCGAGATTCTCTTCGACTTGTCTCGGAAGTCGATGCACCCAGTCTGGGGAGTAGGCATGTTGTGCTTCTGGTAGCACTTCAAAGCCTCCTCCCTGTAGGTGTTGGTGGCGTCATAGAAGGCGTCACCAAGACCAGAGTGCTTCTCTTCCTTGCGGATTCGCTCGACAATCTCCTTGCGGGTGGTGTGATCGTCCCAGTGCTTGCGCTCTACGTCGAACACCTTAGCATCAGGACGATCACCAGAGAGATCGAGGGTCTCGTGCCCGTGGCGCTCCAAGAGACCTGCCAACCACGGGTCATACTCAGACCCTCGATCCTCCTGCATGGGGAGTTCTTCGACTGTCTGACAGATGTTGCACACCAGGAGCCTAATGCGCTCGGGGTCTTCCTGGGGCTTGGTGTTCAGTTTGCTTAGGTCAACTACCATGCTGTTTGGGTCCTCTCAGGCTAGGTTTAGATTCCGCACGAACCGCTGTTGCAAGACGCCTCGTTGCCTGCCTCCTCGTAGTCTACACCTTCGTTTGCTAGGGCGACGGACAGATCAGCCACGGAAAGCGGCTGACCCCCGCGTGAACCATCCGGGTACGACGTGATTCCCCGAAGGTGGGGAAGATAGTTGATGAGCATGTCACCGAAGGGCTTGACAGTATCGGGGTTGTTGGTCTCGGAACCCCACTGCGGGAGGTTGATCGTGCTCGACACTCCCTGATCCACAAAGCCCTGAACGAACTTCTGGAACCCCACTCGCCGCTCGACATCGTGGGAGAGTTCATAAGCATCCTCGATGGTGTCGGGGTCTACCCCACGCTCGATCAGACGACTGACAGTTGCATCAACGATGTACTGATAGTGCCACTTGTCGTCACTGCCATAGTAACGACGCTTCATGGCCTTACAGAAGACGGGCTCGATGCTGCTGGTGGTCTCACCCACGATGGCCAGGGTCCCGGTCGGAGCCACGGCGCGGGTAGCCACGGGTCGAGAGATGCCCCACTGATCTGCGAGGCCATGAGCGACCTCATCAGAGATGCGCTGGTAGTCACCCAGCCACTCGGCTAGTTCCTCGTCGGGGTCGTAGGTCTTGCCACGCTTCAGCAGCCACTCATGGATGCCCATAAGCCCGAGGCCCAGACGGCGGTTCTTCTCTCGAACCTCAGCCACCTTGGGGTAGGGCACAGAGGAGTACAGAGTGCCAGCAAGGAGGAGTTCCGTTCCTACGGCGATGGCCTCCTGCCACTGGTCTCGCGTCTCGATGGCAGCCATGTTGAGGCTGCCCAAGTTGCAGACATCGCTGTCATCCTCGGACGTGATCTCGGTACAAGCGTTGCGAAGGGTCTCATTGCGCTTGGAGCCCGTGTCAATACTGAATCCTGGCTCTCCGGTCTCCAACATGTGCTGCACGACTGCCCAATAGACATCGTGAGCCCACGAGTCACCCTTGTGATACGCCTCAAAGAAGTCATCGTCAAGTTGCACAGAGATGTTAGTGAGGTCCATGGGGGCGTAGGCACTGAAGTCTCTGTTCTTCCGTTCCTTTGTCTCCTCGTCCCAGTCCTTGAGTGCGATGAAGTCAAACACGTCAGGGTGGTTCCACTTCAGACCAGCCCACAGTGCGACACGACGATGACCACCCTGCTTGATGTAGCGCCCGGCCTCGTTGACCATGTACATCAGTGCGAGAGGTCCACTGCTTGTTCCACGCATACCCTTGACGGGAGCACCCTTCTCTCGGAGAGCAGAATAGTCGATGCCCAAACCCGCGCCCGTCATCGAGGCGGTGGTCATCTTCTGCATGATCTCGCCCCAGCCCTCTCGGCTGTCCTCAGCGCGGAGGAGAAGGCAGTTGTTGACCTGATTGAACCGTGCGCCTGAGTTAGCCAGGTACCGGCCACCTGGGATGAACTTCTTACTTGCGATGGTCTGCGCTGTGTGGGGAACCTGTCCATTGACGTTGGGAACCACACTAAGGACGTTCGAGGCCACGCGGTGACCCACCTCGGGCCATGTCTCCTTCTCCCCATTGGGGAGACTCTGTGCGTACTTCTGGTTGATGACGGTCTCTGCAAAAGAGGGCATCTCTTACCTTTCCAAGTCACTGTGTCAGGTGTGAGTCCTTATAGACATAGGTGTCCAAAGGGTCTTAGAGGCGAGTTAGCCCCCGGCTTGTGGGCCGGGGGCTAGGCGAGAAGAGAGCCTATCACGCTCTCATCGGTTCTTCCAAGTTGTCGCGTCGGGCAGTTCTGTCCGGCTCTGCCACTCGTTGTCCTCGTAGTCGTAGAGGTCGGAAGCCAGATCCTCACGGGCGGCCCGGGTGGCGTCTTCCACTGCTCCCCCACGGTTAGGCTCGGGCTTCTTGCGTGAGCCGTCGATCATGCCTTCGGCCAGTTCACCGACCATGCTACGGTTGATAGTGTCACCCACGGCCCTGCTCCAAACTCGTTCGGGGGCTTGCGGTATAAGAGCCACCCGCTGGCGGCCCGCCGTCCATGTCCCGAAGGACCTCGGTCACGGACACTGCTCGCCTATCATACCCCCACCGAGGGGGCAGTGTCAACGAGGGGTCGCGGAA
>Ga0207421_10006534_pt1 | contig 12677 bp, 14 predicted proteins | sample SodLakKL_010_SED_4_FD_187542 | JGI IMG/M metagenome (GOLD analysis project Ga0207421, IMG submission 187542) | Alkaline sediment microbial communities from Lake Tanatar, Kulunda Steppe, Russia - 8KL_010_SED (SPAdes) (version 2) | ecosystem: Environmental > Aquatic > Non-marine Saline and... | reverse complement strand
CAAAATGCAAAGACAGTACGAAACCGTTTTCATTATGACTCCCGTTTTGTCTGAAGAACAGATGAAGGAAGCGGTAAGTAAGTTTCAGGACTACCTGAAGAAGCAAGGAGCTGAGATCGTGCATGAAGACAATTGGGGTTTGCGCAAGATGTCTTATCCGATTCAGAAGAAATCAACAGGCTTTTACCACCTGGTTGAATTCAAGGCAGACACCCAGTTGCTGAAGGACTTTGAGCTCCAGCTGAAGAGAGACGAGCGGGTGATCCGCTTCCTTACCGTCGCTTTGGACAAGCATGCCATCGCGTATAATGAGAAAAAGCGCAGAGAAAAGGACGCAGCAAAAGACGCTCCGAAAGACACTGCACAAGACACGGAGAAGGAAGCAGAAAAAACCGAGCAAAAGTAAACAGGTAGTATCTTAAACAACATCCGAAATGGCTAATCAACAAAATTCAGAAATCCGGTATCTGGCGCCCATTGCCGTAGATATCAAGAAGAAGAAATACTGCCGCTTCAAGAAGGCGGGCATCAAATACATCGATTACAAAGACGCAAACTTCCTGTTGAAGTTTGTCAACGAACAAGGCAAGATCCTTCCCAGAAGGATTACCGGCACATCAGTAAAATATCAGCGCAAAGTGGCCAAAGCCATTAAGCGGGCGCGTCACCTGGCCATTATGCCTTATGTAGCGGATCTTTTAAAATAGGGAGGAACAATTATGGAAATCATTCTGAAACAAGATATTCCCAACCTGGGATTCAAAGATGACCTGGTAACCGTAAAAGATGGTTATGCAACCAATTACCTGATTCCCAAAGGCATGGCAATCATGGCCCTTCCTTCGGAAAAGAAAAAACTTGCAGAAACGATCAGGCAAAGACAGTTTAAAGAAGAAAAGATCAGGAAGGAAGCTGAAAAACTTGCTGAAAAACTTCAGGACATTGAAGTAAAGATTGGTGCCAAAGTCGGCACTTCTGGCAAAATCTTTGGTTCAGTGAATGCCTTGCAGATTGCAGATGCCATCAAGGACCAGTTCGACCTGGAAATTGACCGTAAAAAAATCATGATCGACGGCGATGCCATCAAGGAAGTGGGCACATACAAGGCCGTCATCAACCTTCACAAAGAGGTGCGCCCGGAGGTCAAATTTGAAGTTGTAGGCGAGTAAGCCGATTTACATAAGCTTTGCTAAAAAAAACCTGTCCGCACGTGACAGGTTTTTTTGTATTATTGGCATGCCATTACTTGCAACCCCACACAGGCTGAGCGTGCATACAGGTGTACGTCATGCTTCTGGTCAGGGCCGCATGTGCGACAGCAAATGTTTATGCATGACACCAGTTTGGGATGGAGGCCGTGCAGTGTGCATAGAGGTTGATCATGCGGTCTCATCCGGTTATCGCTCTTTGCCTGCGAATGCTTTAATGTGCACAGTCTTATCACACAATAAACGTGAAATGCTTTCTTCAGGACAGATCAAATACCTGCAGTCCTTGCGGATGAAAAAGTTCCGCGACCTGCACGGCGTATTCGTGGCAGAGGGTGAAAAGATTGTCGGCGAGTTGTTGCAGGGCGGGATGCATGCAGAAATGTTGTGTGCATTGCCGGAGTGGCTGGAAAGGTGGCAGGGGCAGATACCGGAAAGCACTACTTGTCTGCCGGTAAATCAAAAAATGCTGAAACGCATCAGTTCAAGCAAAAGCCCCAACCAGGTGCTGGCGGTTGTTTCCAAACCCTCCGCTCAGGTCCCGGATACTTTTGGAACAGATGAGCTCATCCTTTTACTTGACAGGATACAGGATCCCGGCAATTTGGGAAGCATCATTCGCACCGCCGATTGGTTTGACATCCGGCACATCATATGCTCCCCGGGAACTGCCGATGTATATAATCCGAAAGTGATCCAGTCCACCATGGGCTCGTTTATGCGCACCAAAGTCAGTTACACGGACCTTCCCGGTTTTATTCACAGGCATAGGGACCGCATTAGATTTTACGGCAGCTTTTTGGATGGTCAGGACGTATTTGCTTCCACCTTGCGTTTTCCGGCAGCCATCGTAAGCGGGAACGAGTCGCAGGGCATCTCTGAAGAGGTGGCTGCGCTCCTGGATGAACGCCTTTCGATTCCTGCCGGCCCTGTTGCAGACCGGGCCGGAGCAGAATCGCTGAACGCCGGGATAGCCACGGGCATCATGATGGCTTGTTTCAACCACCGCCGGAAAAGATGAACCGTGCCATGCCAATTAAATGGAGATATCCCTTGAAGATTACTGCATGGCAAGCTCCATGAGACCGGTTTTGTCAAATGACACACACATGCATACAGCTTCAACCTCCGGGCTGAACAATATAATTGGTGCGATTGTTAAGGCATTAAAGAAAAATAGAGTTAATTATGGAAGTTGTCATTCTCGCTATACTCCTTCTTGCTATCGCCATTGGCGGTATCGCCATCAAGATGTTTTTAAAACCCGGGGCCACCTTTACCAAGTCCTGTACCAGCACGTACGATCCTGATTCAGGCAAGCCCCGTTCCTGTGCCTGCGCGTCCGGAGTGCCTGAAGACTGCGAAAGCAACAAGGGCGAGCAGCCTGGGCAAATTTAACACGGGGTTTATATCCCACAAAAACCCTTTCTTCATCTACTTTGGATGGATGAATCAATGCTGTTTGCTGTCCCGGATAAATATTGCGCAACATTTATCCTTTCAACAGCTCCCGGATGTTTTCATTCTTCATTACGGAGAAAAATTCATTCACCGCTGGTTGGGTAGAATGCAGTGCCTCATGGAGCGGACCTTCAAACACCACCACCCCTTTGTCCAGGAATACGATGCGGTTGGCCACGCGCAAGATGCTTGACACTTCGTGGGTAACCATAATGATGGACATCCCCAGCTTATTTTTCAGGTTCAGGATCAGCTTATCCAGAATTTCAAGGGATACGGGATCCAATCCGGCTCCAGGCTCGTCACAGAAGAGGATTGGAGGGTCCATGACAATCGCCCGTGCGAGGGCAGCCCGTTTCATCATGCCACCGCTCAGCTGCGAAGGATACAGGTAAAAAGCGTGCTGCAGGTTGACCAGCCCCAATTTCATGAATACGATTTCGTCGATGAGGTCTTGCGGCAGATTGGTGTGCTGATTAAGGGGCAAGGCCACGTTTTCTGCCACGGTGAGGGAGTTGAGCAAACCACCATTTTGATAGAACACCCCCATTTGCAGGTATAAGTCCACCTGTTCAACTTCGCGAAGGGTAGCTACGTTTTTTCCCAGCAGCGACACCGTGCCCTTTGCGATGGGCAACAAGCCAAGCAGGTGGTTGAGCACGGTTGTTTTCCCGGATCCACTCCCGCCCAGGATCACGGTCACCTCGCCCTTATTGGCCGAAAAGGATACATCAGTCAATACCACCATCTCATCATAGGCGGCATACAGGTTCTGTACTTCTAAAACTTTTTCCTTTTCCATACCTCCTGATTAATAAAAGATCACGCCCAGCAGGCTGTCTGCCACGATCACCAGGGTGATCGATACCACCACGGCAACCGTCGTCACCTTACCTACTCCTTCTGCGCCCCTTTCGACGCGAAAGCCGTAAAAGCTACCGGTCAGCACGATCAATGCCGCGTATACCTGGCTTTTGACCAGTGCGACCCATAGTTCTTTGTTGCGCATGATGTCCATCATCCTGTTTACAAAAACCTCGGGAGTAATGTCCAGGTACACATTGGCAGCCAGTCCGCCGCCAAATATACCCGCCACATTGGCAAAAACGATCAAAAAAGGCATGGTAAGCATACAGGCATACAGCTTGGGCACCACCACGAAGCGGTTCGGATTGAGCCCCATGGTTTTGAGTGCATCCAGTTCCGCGGTCACCTTCATGGTAGCGATCTCGGCGGCGATGGCCGATCCACTCCGGCCTGCAACCAGGATGGCTGTGATCAGTGGACCCATCTGACTCAATATGGAGAAGACCACCAGGTCGACCACAAAGATGTTGGCACCAAAGGTGCGCAACTGTCCGGCGGAATGCAGGGCAATCACATAACCGATCACGAAAGTAAGAAAGACCACGATCACCACCGCATTGACGCCAATCAGCACTGCCTGGTTCACGAACTCTCCTTTGCGGCGTGCCCTGGGCTTGAATATATCGGTAACTCCCCAGTAAAAAATATTGGCAGCCAGCAGGATAAACCCAAACACGTAGGAGGAGAAAAAGTGGTATACCTGGCCACCAACATATTCAAAGAATGCTGGCCGCCGGGGTGGGCTCGCCCCAGCTTCCTCCTCAGGATAGAACAGCCGGATCTTATCTGCTATGGATTCAGGTGCATCCGTCAGTTCGCTCTGAATGCCTTTCTCATAAAGCTTCTTTCGGATATAGAACAGTGCCATCACACCAGCACTGTCAATATGGACCAGACCAGAAAGATCAAAAACAAGTGTTTTCTGCTCAATAAACCGAAGGTGATTCAGAAAATGGCGGGTGAGTTCAGCCGCTTCCTGCATGGTTAGCTTGCCTGACAACGACATGGTCTGGCCATCCAGGTTTACCTGCAGCCGGTCCTGGCAGCAAAATGAAAAAGATGTCCTGGCCCGTTTTTTACGCATCATTGCTGGTCGTTATTCGCGGTTAGAGTATGGGGCTTAAGCTTTCACCGATTGTTTTCCAGGATTTCGACACTGAATGCATGCAACTCCTCGGTGAACATGTGGCTCACTGCGCTTGCAAAACTGTTCAGATCCTTTGACTCCAAGGGCGCTATGCGCTCAACCCTGTGGGATTGCAACACCTGATCATCTTCTGCTCCGGTAAGTAAAAAATGCAGTTTGAGCCTTGCCTGGAAGTCCTCTTCACGGGCATCAAGTTCCACAGCGATCACTTGGGTATCTATCACAAAATCGGTGGGTTGCACCACGCGGCCGTATTTTATTTGCTCAAAGACCGGATGCGCTTCGTAAAAATCGAGCACAAGCCGGGTAAATGCCTGTTCCGGTCTGATGGCCCATTCATTAAATCCAAAGTACCTGATCTGGTGAGAGTCTTCGCGGACAGCGATTTGGTGTGTCGCATAAGCAGCTAAAATATCCGTTGTGTTAATCAGGCAGATTCCCGGCAGGGCAGTGACCCCCTCTGGCCAGGCTCCTTCGTATTCTGCAGGCAATTCCAGCAAATAATACTGCTGGGTTATTGGCTGGCTGCTCCGGCATCCTGAAAAAAGCAGCATGGGGAAAATGATCAATAACAGGATCTTCTTCATGGTGTAGGGTTTATCAGTAGGTCAATAAGTCAAAAAGGAGTGCCATTGCTGGCAATATCACTCTTCGTCCAGCATCTTGTCCGGCGCATCTTCATACCTTGGCCTGCGGATCAGCAATGAGGGGTTGGTATTCACCTTTCGTGATACTTCATGGACATTTTTAAGGGTATATTGTAGAATCATAAGGTTTTCCCTCAGTGCCTCCGTGCCTCGGTCCACATCCTCACCCACCCTGCTCAGCAACAATTGTGTCTCCGCCGTGGTTTCTGCAAGCTGCTCAATCAGCTCATTGAGGTTGGTCTCCTTAAGGGTAATGGACAGGTCCCTGAAATTGCCCAGCACCTGTGCCAGCGTGTCGCCCTGCATGATTTCGTTGAAGCGGGAGGCGGCGTAGAACATTTCCTGTGACGTTTTGTCCAGTTCCTGGGTAAACTGGTTGATGGCCATTGTGCTCTGCCTGATGTCTTCCCGGTTTTCAAGAATGAGTTCGTCAATACCTGCTACTGTTCGTGTGGCCTGATCAGTAAAGGTGGAAATATCTTCAGCTGTTTTGGTGAACGCCTGCATATTGTCGGGATGTGTAAAAACCTGCAGGTTGTTCAGCACGTCTTCCAGCCTGAAATAGATGTCTTCGGCCTTGCCGGTGATATCCTCCGCAAATGAGGTCCCTGGCTGGATATAATCTCCGGGCTCAAGGAAGTCGGCTTCCTGGGTCCCACCGCGTATTTCAATGGTACGCAAGCCGGTGATTCCCATGGCGACGATGTCAGCCACCGCGTCTTCCTTCACAGGGGTATCCTCCTGAAGGGCAAGTTCAACGATGATGATGCTCACATCTATTGGTGAGATGCGGATGTCAGCGATAGACCCCACATTGATACCCATGTATTTGACCGGGCTGCCTATTTCCAGTCCACTGACAGATATGTTTTGGTAGGCTACGAAATAGGGCTCTTTGCGCTCAAACAACCCACGGGCGGTAAAATACCCTATCAGGATAAGCAGCAGGGCTGCACTCACCGTCAGGAATATTCCCAGTCGAATTTTTTGCGCTCTCTTCATGGTGCGTGATGGCTTAAGTGATAATCTGTTTCCCAATAGTAAAGATACAAAATAAATATTGGAATCGAATGATACGATTTACCAGTTGGTGGTAATTATTATCAATGCCAATAGCCAACAGCCAGCAGCCTTCTTATAAATCGTCGCGGGTCATGAGCTTAAGCCCGGATGAAGCATGGTACCCGAAGCCCTCGGTTTCCTCAGTGGCATAGACAAAGTAAGCTTCCAGGTCTTCCCTGTTTTCCACAAAGTCTTTGGCCTGATCGAGCCCCATGACCATAAAAGCGGTCGCATAGGCATCGGCCGACATGCCATCGGGGGCAAATACGGATACGCTCATCAGGTGATGGTCGACGGGAAAGCCCGTGGACGGATCGATGGTATGAGAATACCTCAGTCCATCTTCGTCTTCATAATACCGACGGTAATCACCTGAAGTGGCCAGGCCTTGGTTACTGATTTCCACATAATACTCCCATTCCTGTGGTGCATCTGCTGCTTTGGCAGGAATTTCAAGGCCAATGCGCCACAGGGAGCCATCCGGCTTTTCAGCACCGGCAGCAAGGTCGCCACCCAGCTCAACCAGGTAGGAAGTCACCCCTTTGGATTCCAGGAGCTCCCCGACCAGGTCGGCCGCATACCCTTTGGCAATGGCATTAAAGTCGAGCTGCACCCGTTCGTCGGCTTTCCGGATATGGCCATCATCCAGCCACACTTTTTCGTGGCCGACAAAATCCAGGATGCTGTCCACCTTCTCCGCAGCGATGTCCGACCGGTCGGAAAAACCAAACCCCCAGGTGTCTACCAGGGGAAAGACCGTGGCATCGAATGCACCATCTGTTTCTTTAGCGACTTCCTGTGACCGTTCAAAAACAACTGCAAAATAATCATCCACTTCGGTTTCTTCGTTCCTGTTTATGCGCGACAGCAGGGAGTTTTTATCATAAAACGACAGCGATTGATTAAACTCCCTGAAAAGGCTGTCGATCGGTTCCTGGTAATTCCGCCCGTCATCATCATAATAAATAATGGTGTAGTAGGTGCCAAATACCAGGCCCCTGATAGTGACCATCTCCGGGTCACGGTCCAGTGGGCCGCAACCCGCCATCAGCAAGGCAAAGAATAGAAATATCAAGCGTTTCATAAGCATCGGTTTAAAGATTGTCAAAATGTCGACATGTCAAAAGTCAAACGGTCAGGGCATGCGAAGTGTTGTGTATGGGGTTTGAAGGTTGAAGGTTGAGGTTGCCCTGGGGTAACCCCAAACCTCAAACCATATAACCCAGTAACTCATCCACACCCTACAAGGGCTCCGTGTGTACACTAATATGTGTATCCTTTCCGTACTTTGCACGGAGGCACTTTTCCAGCCGCACCGTGATATCGTGGGCTTCTTCCACGTTCAGGTCCTTGCGGACGAGGATATGCATGTCGATGGCAATGTTGCTGCCAATTTTCCTGGTCTTCAGATCATGGGGCCCATGCACGCCCTCCACCTTGCCGGCCAGCTGCAGGATCTCCTGTTCCTTTTTGTGTGGCAGGGAGGTTTCAATGAGCTCCAGGAGGGCTTCGCGCATCACGCTGATGGCTACCTTAAAAATGAAAAAGCTCACGATGATGGCAGCCAGGGGGTCCAGGATGACCCAGCGGGGGCCGAGAAAGATGGCTCCCCCGATGCCCAGCAGCGTGCCCAGGGATGAGTACGCATCACTCCTGTGGTGCCAGGCATTTGCAATCAACACGTTGCTTTTCACGCGCTTTCCTGTAACCAGCGTATGCCGGAACAGAATCTCCTTGATCAGGATGGAAATGACCGCCGCATAGAAAGCGATCATGCCGGGTTTGCTGAGCGGATGATCACCGAAGTGTCCAATGATACTTTTTACCCCGGAATAGAGAATCCCTGCACCCACTGCAATGAGCACGCCACCCACAAAAGCAGCAGCAAGCGTTTCCACCTTGCCATGGCCATACTTGTGGTTGCCATCCCGGGGCTTGGCTGCCACCTTAAGGCTGCCGGCAATGACCAGGTCAGTCATGAAGTCACTGATGGAGTGGATGGCGTCGGCAACCATCGCCGCACTGCGGCCCAGGATACCTGCCAGCAGCTTGAGCAACGTAAGGGTAACGTTGGCCGCAAAGCCCAGCCAGACCATATGGCTGGCCTCCGCAAATCGTTTCTTTTCCATGGATGCACACCTGTCAGAACAAAATAGCCCTGTCGAAACAGGGCTACAAAGTTAACCTCCAAAATCGTCAAGGTCAATATTTTCTTCCGGGACCCCGAGGTTGTCGAGCATGTCGAGGACGGACTCATTCATGATGGGCGGTCCGCACAGATAGTATTCCACCTCTTCGGGTTCCGGGTGATCTTTCAGGTAATTATCGAGCACCACCTGGTGAATAAAACCGGTATATCCATCCCATTTATCCTCGGGAAGAGGTTCTGACAGGGCAATGTGGAAGGAAAAATTGGGAAATTCCTTTTCGATCTTGCGAAAATCTTCTTCATAGAAGACCTCCCTTTTAGATCTTGCGCCATACCAATAGGATACCTTGCGGTCGGTTTTCAGGGTATGAAACAGGTGGAAAATGTGGGAACGCAACGGCGCCATGCCGGCACCACCGCCGATATAGACCATTTCCTTCTCTGTTTCCTTGATGAAAAAGTCGCCGTAGGGACCTGATATGGTCACCTTGTCGCCGGGTTTCAGTGAGAAGATGTAGGAAGAGCACACACCAGGGTTGACATTCATAAATCTGTTCTTCTTCTTATCCCAGGGCGGGGTAGCTATCCGCACATTCAATTTGATGATATTCCCTTCTGCCGGGTGGTTGGCCATCGAGTAAGCCCGGAAGACAGGCTCAGGATTCACCATTTTAAGATCCCACAAATTTAACTTATCCCAGTCTTCACGGAATTCTTTTTCTACTTCCATGTCAGCGAAAGACACCTCACAGGCAGGGACATCCACCTGGATGTAGCCACCGGATTGGAAGTCAAGGCTTTCTCCTTCAGGCAGTTTCACAACAAATTCCTTGATGAAGGTTGCTACGTTGCGGTTGGAAACCACTTCGCATTCCCATTTCTTGATGCCGAACACTTCTTCGGGTACCCCGATATCCATGTCTTCCCTGACCTTTACCTGGCAGCTGAGTCGCCAGTTGTCCTGGATCTCCTTCCGGGTAAAGTAGCCGACTTCGGTAGGCAGGATGTCGCCTGCGCCGTCAAAGATCTGGCATTTGCAGAGCGCGCAGGTACCTCCCCCACCACAGGCACTGGGAAGGTATATCTCGTTTTGGGAGAGTACGGTGAGCAGGGTATCCCCGGCATTCACTTCCAGCTCTTTTTCATCATTGATATTCAGCTTGACCGGCCCACTGGGAACGAGTTTGGAGCGGGCATAGAGCAATACAGCCACCAGCATCAGCATCACGGCAAGGAACATGACTACGCTGAGGAGTACGACCCAGAGGTTACTGACTTCTAACAATATCATGGCAATTCTTTTTGACGTTTTATTTTATAATTCAATACCCATAAAGCTCATGAAGGCAATGCCCATCAGCCCGGTGATGATGAAGGTGATGCCCAGGCCCCTGAGGGGGGCAGGCACTGCCGAATAGCGTATCTTCTCGCGGATGGCAGCGATGCCAACGATCGCCACGAAAAAGCCCACTCCGCTACCCAGGCCAAAGGCTGTTGCCTCGGCGAGGTTTGCGAAATTGCGCTCCTGCATGAACAGCGAGCCACCCAGGATGGCACAGTTTACGGCGATCAGCGGGAGAAAGATACCCAGTGTGTTGTACAGGGTCGGACTAAGCTTTTCGATGATCATTTCCACGAGTTGCACCATCGCTGCGATGATGGCAATAAACAGGATGAATGTCAGAAAGCTCAGGTCAACGGCAGCAAACTGCGGCCCCAGCCAGGACAAGGCGCCGCGTCCCAACACAAAATTCTCCAGCAGGTAGTTGATGGGTACGGTGATGCCCAGCACAAAGATCACAGCAGCACCAAGGCCTACACTGGTGTTCACCGTACGGGAAACCGCCAGGTAAGAACACATGCCCAGGAAGTAGGCAAAGACCATGTTATCTATGAAAATCGATCTGACAAATATGCTAACCAATTCTTCCATTGTTCTGTTTTTTTATATTGTTCAACACGGTTAACTGACGTCTACCAGGCTTCGATCCCGGTGCCGGTGCACCCAGATGATGACACCCACTGTGATCAGCGCCATAGGCGGAAGAATCATAAATCCGTTGTTTTCATATCCCAAATCATACATAAACTGGGGGATCACCTGGTAGCCCATCAGGGTACCAGACCCCAGCAATTCCCTGAAAAATCCCACGGTGAGCAACACCCATCCATAGCCCGCGGCATTGCCCACGCCATCCAGGAAAGAGGGCCATACTTTGTTGTTCAGGGCAAAGGCTTCGAGGCGCCCCATGATGATGCAGTTGGTGATGATCAGCCCCACAAACACACTTAACTGGCGGCTGACATCATACAAAAACGCCTTAAGTACCTGGTCGACCAGGATCACCAATGCGGCGATCACTGTGAGCTGCACGATGATCCGGATGCGTGGGGGAATGCCTTTTCTCAGAATGGAGATGATGACGTTTGCCAGACCCATCACGGCCACTACCGAGACGGCCATCACCAATGAAGTGCGCAGCTGTACGGTGATCGCCAGCACCGAACAGATGCCAAGCACCTGGACGTTGATGGGATTCTCTTTTCCAAGCGGAGTGGTCAGCAGTTTCTTATTCTTCGGGGAGAACAAAGCTTCCGATTGTGGTTGGTTATTGTTTTCGCTCATGACGTTTTCAGTTTTTCAAAGTACGACTTGTATACCTCCAGGCCATCACGCAACATGTTGGTCACACCGTTTGAGGTGATGGTTCCTCCGCTGATCCCATCCACGCGATGGGGGTCATCCGGTGGTGCGGTGCCCTTGACCACGGTCACCGGCCGGAAATCACCATCTTCATCATAAATTCGCTTGCCACGGAACTGCTCTTCAAATGGACGGTCGGCAATTTCAGCACCCAGGCCTGGGGTTTCGGAGGCATGGTCAAAATTGGCGCCGGCGATGGTCACCAGGTCGGACTCCAGTCCGACGTAACCCCAGATGGGCCCCCAGAGGCCCGCACCACGAACAGGCACGACGTAGTAATTTTCGCCGTCCACATCCGCAATGAATACGGGCAACTGTCGCTCTTCCACGGGCTTGCGGTTCTCGTCCTGCAAATCTACCTCAAAGGCATCGCCTTCAATCTCTTCACCCTCATGATTGACCACCTTGGTCTCCGTGATGTAGCGACTGAACAGCTCTTCTGCCTCCGCCCGGTCAGCCGGAATGTTGATGGTCGACAGGATGTTTTGCATTTTTTCGATGCGCATGTTACGCTCCTGCAGTGGCCTCAGCAAGGTGGCAGCCCCCGAAAGGATAAGGGCCACGACGATTACCATGACAGAGGCATATAAAAACACATAACGGTTGCTCATTGTATTGCGATTTAAGTTGTTTTCACTTGTTAAGCGGACTGTTCGGCCACAGGCTTCAGTCGCTTCATGCGCCGCTTGATGTTGGCTTCTACCACATAATGGTCGATGAGCGGCGCAAACACATTCATGAACAGAATGGCCAGCATCATGCCCTCAGGATAGGCCGGGTTAACCACCCGGATCAGCACCGTGATGACCCCGATCAGGAAGCCATAGATGTATTTGCCCGAACCGGTTTGTGAAGCCGATACCGGATCGGTGGCCATATATACCGTACCAAAGGCAAAACCACCCATAATGAGGTGATAATAAGCCGGCAGTTCCATGAAAGGATTCACGGCCACGAGATTAAACAGCAAGCCGGTAAAGAGGCCTCCCACCACCACCGACACCATGATTCGCAGGCTGCCTACACCTGTGGCCACGAGAATCAGGGCACCCAGAAGGATCAGCAAGGTGGAGGTTTCGCCCACGGAGCCCGGAATGGTGCCAATGAACATTTCAAATGCAGACGGCATATTTTCCATCATCTGGGAAGCACTGACATCACCTGCCGCAGATGCGGTTGCAGCCTCAGCCAGCGGGGTGGCTCCAGAATAGGCATCCACTGCCTGGTCTGCGGGAGCTTGTGTCCATACAAAGTTTCCAGCGGGGTTTTCCTCTCCCGACAGGTAAGCCGGGTAGGCAAAGAACAGGAAGGCCCGTGCGAGCAATGCCGGATTCAGGATGTTCATGCCCGTGCCGCCAAAAACTTCCTTGCCGATGATCACGGCAAACACCGTGGCCACGGCAACCATCCAGAGTGGTGTGGTCACCGGGAT
>Ga0207421_10006533_pt1 | contig 12677 bp, 6 predicted proteins | sample SodLakKL_010_SED_4_FD_187542 | JGI IMG/M metagenome (GOLD analysis project Ga0207421, IMG submission 187542) | Alkaline sediment microbial communities from Lake Tanatar, Kulunda Steppe, Russia - 8KL_010_SED (SPAdes) (version 2) | ecosystem: Environmental > Aquatic > Non-marine Saline and... | reverse complement strand
ACGGTATCGAACTCTTATGCCGCAGGTACTGTGAGCGGTAACGAAGGGGTAGGTGGACTCGTCGGATATAACACAGGTCCCGTGATAAACTCTTATTCCGAGGGTCAAGTGACCGGAGGCACGAATCTTGGAGGTCTCGTTGGACAGATCCATAGCTCGAGTGGTACGGTATCAGGATCGTATTCTACCGGCGACGTGACCGGAACCGGTAACAACGCAGGCGGTCTCGTCGGATATATCTACATAGGCGAATGGGTCCCCTTCGATCTTAGGAACGAGGGTATGGTAGGGAACTCTTACTCTACCGGTAACGCGACTGGTGACTGGAACGTGGGCGGCCTGATCGGGCATATAGACACGGGGTCCGTGTTCAACTCGTATTCAATAGGAACCGCAGATGGAGATAATCGAGTGGGAGGTCTCGTTGGATATAGTAGGCATGAAGGAACCGTAGAGAACTCCTTCTGGGATATGAACACATCGGATATGGAAGAATCGGACGGAGGTGTCGGTAAAACCACAGAAGAGATGATGGACATCTCGACCTTCAGCGATGTAGATTGGGATATAACTGCAGTAGAACATCCGGAGTATCGTGACCTAGACCATATATGGAATATCGTCGATACAGAAACGTATCCCTTCTTCAGCTGGGAGGATTCTGAACTGATGGAGATATGGACATGGGAGGACCTTCACAACATCAGGTATAACATGACCGGGATTTATTCCCTTATGACCGACCTTACACCTGAGGTCGAAGGTTACGATGAGTATGCTTCCGAGAACGCAGATGACGGTGCAGGATGGCTGCCTGTGGGCGGATGGGAGGATAATTTCTCCGGCACTTTCGACGGACAAGGAAACACGATCTCCGGGCTGCACATCGATCGGACAGACACGGATTATGTAGGCCTGTTCGGATATCTTGATGAGGGTGAAGTCCGTAACGTGGGTCTCACAGAAGCGAACGTGAGCGGTAGAGGGCGCGTCGGCCCCCTCGTCGGTTGGAGCGGTGATGATGGTATAGTCTCCAATTCATTTGCTGCGGGGAACGTCAGCGGTGACAGTGCGGTAGGCGGACTCGTGGGGTGGAACGATGGCACTTTGTCCGGATCGTATGCCACAAGCGATGTGAGCGGGACGAGCGTTGGCGTAGGCGGACTCGTTGGGGATAACAGAAGAGGCACGGTATCGAACTCATATGCCGCAGGGAACGTATTCGGAAACGTTAGGGGTGTAGGCGGACTGGTCGGATATAACGACGCAACTGTGTCGAACTCCCACGCCACCGGAGATGTGACCGGAAATACTGACAGGGTGGGCGGACTCGTGGGATGGAATTGGGGTGGCACGGTGTCGAACTCCCACGCCACCGGAGATGTGAGCGGGACCGATGAGATAGGTGGTCTTGTCGCATACAACCTCGGAGAGATCACCAACAGCTACTCTACAGGAACGACTACCGGGGAATCGATGGTCGGCGGCCTGGTGGGATACAACGATGGTGATATCATATACAGCTATTCTGCAGGAACGACCACCGGAGGATCCATGACCGGCGGCCTGGTCGGATTTAACGAATATGGCACAATAGAAGATTCATACTCTAGAGGAGATGTCATCCGAAGAGCAGGATACGAAGACACAGACATCGGTGGTTTCGTTGGATTTAACGATGATGGAAGGATCATCAACTGTTACTCAACTGGTTTCGTTGGAGTGGAAGATGGTGATGAATTGACGGAGAACGGCTTCGCCGGAGCTATCGAAGATGACTGGGACTTCGAGATGACCGGTAACTTCTGGGATGTGGAAACCAGCGGCCAGACCGATACAGCATGTAACGCAACCGGTTTAACCACAAGCGAGATGATGACCGAAAGTACCTTCACCGACGCAGATTGGGACTTCGAAGATATCTGGTGGATGGTAGAAGATGAATATTATCCGCTCTTGAGTTGGCAGGGACCGGTTTACAACGTTGATTCAAGAGGCACATTCCATAGGATATCCGATGCAGTACAAGCACCTAGTACAGAGGATGGAGATACGGTTTTGGTATCATCTGGGACTTACAAAGAAAATGTGATATTATCAAAGCAGATCCGATTGATCGGTTCTGGTATGGATGAGAGTATCATCGATGCCCAGGGAGACGGATTCGGCATACTCGTGATGGCAAACAATACCTTGGTAAGAGGTTTCACTATGATGAACGCCACCAACGACGATCCCGGTGCTGGTATAATTCTCCTTAACCCGATATGGGAAGGAAACTACGATGAAGAAGGACCTCCGAATACTCATCCGATCGTGGGTGTTACTATAGAGTACGTGAGATCCATGAATAATAACCGCAGTCTGATAATGCTTGACGCCCACGACAGTATCATCACCAACAGTGAGTTTTTCAACAGCACCTACGAAAACATCGTTATGATGAACTCAGATGATAATACTATAGCGGACAACACATGTCGATACGGTGATATGGGTATAGCATTGATGGATTCCCACAACAACGAGGTATATGGTAACGATGCATCGCAGAACGAATTCGGGATCATCTTGATACAGTCCGGTGGTAACTCTATACACAACAATACTGCATACGAAAACATTCCAACCGATGATTTCAGTGGTATGGGTATCGCTTTAGTCGAAGGTTCTCAGTACAACACCATTGCTGATAACACAATATCCGATAATGTGTTCGGCATATCTATGATGAATTCAACACATAACACATTCACCGGTAATCAGATGTTCAACAACGGCATGGTCATCATGGGTGGTGAAGTAGAATACTGGAACACCCATGTGATAGATGAAACCAACACGGTGAACGATTCTCCGGTACGGTACATCAAGGATCAGACGGGCGGAGCCGTTGAATATCCTGCCGGTCAGATCATACTAGCCAATAGTACTGATGTTACAGTGGATGGTTTTGAAATGACCGGTGCAACGGGAGGAATACTCATGGGCTTCTCCTGGGACAACCATATCTCAAACAACATATTACACGGTAACTTAGCGGGCATGGCACTATTTCATTCGATTGAAAACCATATCTACGACAACGAAATATACGCCAATCAAATCGGTATCGTGTTGGAATCAGAGTCCCACAACAACACCATCCGAGACAACACATTGTACGACCTGTACGAAGGTATTCAGATACAGAGCGGCGACGGTAATCTGATATATCATAACGTATTCATCGACAACAACGTACATGCCCGGGATTCGGGGGATAATTCCTGGGATGCCGGCTATCCAACCGGAGGCAACTACTGGGATGATCACACCACACCGGATGAGTACGGCGGTGAAGATCAAGACGAACCGGGTTCGGATGGCATAGTGGATGATGAACGTGAGATAGAAGGAGGCGACAACGTTGATAACTACCCATGGACGAATCCACATTTCGAACTTCAGATAGTGGTGTCCGATCCGGAACCGGAAGATGGAGCGGATGCGGTAGCCTTGGATACGACGCTTTCCGTGTATGTGGAAGCGGATGGACATCCCACCGAGGTCACTTTCTATCTAGATGGTGATGAGATCTATTCGGACACCATCACTGAAGACGGTCAGGTCGTCACCGATGCTCTAGACTTAGAATATGAAACAGGTTATGAATGGTACGTGATCGCAACGAACGATGGCGATAACAACTACACAAGAACTCCCGATCACACATTCACCACTTTGAGCATCTATGAACTCACCATCGGTGACATCATAGGACAAGGTACTGTAGAGGTGGACGGTGTAGATGCAGGAGTTGGCTGGTCAGGCGAATTCACTGAAGGTAGTGAAGTGACTTTAACCGCTATAGCTGACGATGGCTGGGAATTCGTCGAATGGACCGGAGATACGGTCAATATAGACGATATGAACTCAGCAACCACCACTATCATCATGGAAGATGATTATACGATAAACGCTAATTTTGAATTGATCGAACACGAGTTGACCATAGATAGTACCGATGGCGGAGTGGTCACCGATCCCGGTGAAGGTACGTTCAGCTATGATCATGGGACACAAGTGCCGTTGACTGCCCAGGCGGATGATCATTATCGTTTCGTCGAATGGTCAGGCGATACGGATGAGATCGCTGATATCTATTCCGCAAATACACATATAGTCATGAGTGATGATCATTCCATAACCGCAGTTTTCGAAGTCGATCAACAATTCGATCTGTATATAGATTCCACCGAAGGCGGACAAGTCACAGATCCTGGTGAAGGGCATTTTGTATACGATTACGGTACCCACGTTGACTTGGTAGCAGAAACTGATGTGGGCTGGGAATTCGTAAGATGGGAAGGTCAAGTCGACGAGATAGATGATGTAAATTCAGCCTCTACAACCATCACCATGTATGCTACGTATTCTATAACAGCGGTCTTCGAGGAGATCATAGAGGAGTACGATCTGACCGTAGAGATAGAAGGCGAGGGCCGTGTAGATAGATCTCCGGATGATGATACGTACGTAGAAGGGACTTGGGTAGACCTCACTGCGGTACCAGACCATGACTGGGAATTCAGCCACTGGTCAGGTGATGTGCCGGAAGGACAAGAAGAAAACGATCATATCGTGATCTACATGGACGACGATAAGACCGTAACCGCATATTTCATATATGTTGAGATGTACGAACTCACGGTGAATACCGAGGGAAGCGGTTCTGTAAACATATCCCCCGATCAGCATGAATATGAAGAGGGAACACTAGTAGACCTAGATGCAATACCCGACCAAGGCTGGGAGTTCAGCCACTGGTCCGGCGACATAGGCGATGAACCTGAAGATTCCATGCACATATCCATAACCATGGACGACGATAAGACGGTGACCGCCCATTTCATCACCGATGGTGAGACCTACCAACTAACGGTGAACACCGAGGGGAGCGGTTCTGTAGATATATCCCCGGATCGGCACGAATATGAAGAGGGGACATCAGTAAGCCTCGATGCAATACCCGACCAAGGCTGGGAGTTCAGCCACTGGTCCGGCGACATAGGCGATGAATCAGAGGATTCTATGCAAATCTCTATCCTCATGGATGACGATAAGACGGTGACCGCCCATTTTGTCGAAGAGGATGACGACCCTGATGATCCAGATGACCCGGAAGACGAAAGAACCTTCATGGATACATTGATGGACTACTGGTGGATCTTGGTGGTCGTTATATTGGTCGTGATCGTACTACTGGCTTTAGCCATGAGAAAGGGTAAAACCCCGCCTCCGGTCGAAGATCAATTCTTTGAAGGAGACGGGCAGATGATGTCCGAAGAGATGCCTCCTGATGAATTTGGTGGTCTGGAAGAACCCCCATCCGAGGAGGGGTTTGACGGCCAATAAGACATATAAAACCCCCTTCCTTCTTTTTTCCTTATCATCATGAAACGTTCGACCGAAAGATCGTTTACTAAGGGATTTACCATAGTATCAAATTCGAACCACTGAATCATAGCTTCTTGATCTACCGATAACAATTAAGATCATCCAAGGGGCGTCACTATTTTCCAAACACCTAGCAATCTTTTAATAGGTCCTCAATGTCCCCCCTTTCAACAGGTGTTTATCATGGCGAATATAAATGCAGATGAGGTCCACGAGACCCTGGGAAAATATATGCTTGCTGATGGATATGATCTAGTGTACGATCCGGAGGAGAGTCATGGGACATACTTTGTGGATAAGAAGAGTGGTAAGGAGTATCTGGACTTCTTCACCTTCTTCGCTAGTTTACCCATAGGCCACAACCATCCCAAGCTCATGGAAAAGAGTTTTTTGGATAGACTGACCAGGGCGGCATTGAACAAACCGTCGAACTCCGATATATACACGACCGAGATGGCGGAGTTCGTAGATACGTTCGCCAGGGTGGCCATGCCGGACGAGATGAAGCACCTTTTCTTCATATGCGGCGGAGCTCTAGCGGTAGAGAACGCCCTGAAGGTAAGCATGGATTGGAAGGTGAGGAAGAACTTCGCCAAGGGCTCCACCGAAGAGAGGGGGACACAGGTGATACACTTCAAACACGCGTTCCACGGCCGGAGCGGATACACCTTGAGCCTGACCAACACATTCGACCCTAGAAAGTATCAGTACTTCGCCAGGTTCGACTGGCCCAGGATAGACACCCCCAAGCTCACCTTCCCGATCACGGAGAAGGTGGAACGGAGGGTAGAGCTGGAAGAGAAAGAATCCATCCATCAGATCCATAACGCCATAGAGCGGTGCGGCGACGACATCTGTGGGATCATCATAGAGCCCATACAGGGAGAGGGAGGAGATGTTCACTTTAGGCCGGAGTTCATGCAGTCTCTGAGGAAGATATGCGATGAGAACGAGCTCATGCTGATCTACGACGAAGTGCAGTCGGGTATGGGGATCACCGGTAAGATGTGGGCCTACCAACACTACGACACCCCACCGGATATATTCGCCTTCGGTAAAAAATCACAGGTCTGCGGTATAGCGGCCAACGGTCGTCTCAGCGAAGTAGATGACAACTGTTTCCAGGAATCCAGCAGGATCAACTCCACGTGGGGTGGAAACCTAGTGGATATGGTACGTTCACAGCGGTACTTAGAGATAATTGAAGAAGATAAATTGGTGAGGAACGCCCATAAGGTGGGATCCTACCTTAAGGACCAACTGAAAGCATTCCAGAACACCCATACCACCGTAACGAACGTGAGGGGAAAAGGTCTGATGGTAGCCTTCGACCTCCCATCCACCGAGAAGAGGGACGAAGTATTCAGATCGACCTACGAGAACGGTCTTTTGGTCTTGAAATCCGGAGAGCGAGCGATACGGTTCAGACCTCCGTTGAACGTAACCAAAGAAGAGATAGACACCGCTATGGAGATATTGGATGATGCCATGAAAAACTAGCCGTGGTAGATTATACTACCGTCGTGGTCCGGCTCGTGCTCGACCTTACCCGTGGCGGCGTTGATTATCACTATGCCGCCCTCCGTACCTTCAACAGCCCACATGGGCACGAATACTATGGTAGGCCCCTCCAGCACGATCTCGTCAGGGACCACCTTCTCCTTCTCAACTATGGTGGCACCTTCCTCTTCCCACTCCTTCTTTTCCTCCCTCGAATACCTTTCATGAACGGCCTCCAAAGCCCTATCGTAGGCCTTTTCCTTAGCGATCTTCGGCTCTAATTTGAAGTGAGACCTTTTTATATCCGACACACGCTCGAAAGGCTTATCCCAGAAGTACTTCTTTCCCGAGATGGCGTTCATATACATGGTCCCCTTCTTATCATCGACCCTGTATCTGAATATGTAATGTGGAACCAGCTCCAGGCGATATCGGTAGGCCTTGACCATCTTCTCACCGAGTTCCCGCACATCTTCGAAATCGATCAACGGTTTGAGCGTGCTCTCTTTTCGCTTGTGGTCGATGTGAAAATCCACTTCACCTTCTGTGGCCGTCTCTATGACCGATTTCTCGAAGATCATCTCGCCGAACCTACGTATCAACAGCTCCCGGTCCCAGATCTCCGCATCATCCACCAGCTCTTCCAACTCCTGGGTCTTCTCACCGAATATCACCAGTATCTTCTCGCCCTCGGACTCCTCAAGATCCCTTATGTTACTCCTCTTAACGTCCTCGCCAGCGATGATCAAACTCCTGAATTCATCTCCCTTCTTACCCACGAGCTTCCCCTCTCCACCGAAGAGGAGTTCGTACCCGTCGAATTCGAGCAGTTCTTCCATCATCTCATAGAAGTTTTTCATAGGATATTCCTCTTGAATAGGCACACTTTATTTAAGTTTATGCGGTCAAACACTATCAGAGCTCGGCCTGGGACATCTGTTTACTGCTGGCACTGTAAACACCCTCTTCACCGACGGCTATCAAGCCGATAGAGGCCCCCTCGGGATGATCCTCGACCACCTTCTCACAGGCTTCCTCCAACCCGAGTTCCGGGATGAGAGAGTAGCACCTGTAAGCGCTCAACTTCTTGATCAGATCTTCGCCTTTACCTGTACTCACGACGGCACCGTACTCCCCTGCGTAGAATCCACAACCCACGAGGGGACTGTCTCCAATCCTGCCGGTGATACAGTAGCTGGTACCTCCGGTAGATACGGCGGCGGCATACTCACCGTCATGTTCAGCGACACATCCCACCGTATCTCCTCCGTCAACCCCTTTGTAAACTTCATAGAACTCTTCATGCTCGTGGAGCTCGGAGCGCATCTTCTCAAGCTCCTCCCTTCTTTTATCAGTAGAGGGGTCGTGATCGTCGAAACCCGCACCCCTAGCGAACTCCAACGCACCGCCACCGGCCAAGAACACGTAAGGTGTTTCGTACACCTTCGCCGCCACCTGCACCGGGTTCTTCACCCTCTCCAGCACGGCCACCGCGCCGATCTCACCTTTATACATGACGGCGGCATCCATCTGTATCGAACCATCGAGCCGCATCCTGGAACCCGTACCGGCGTTGAACACGGGATCGTCTTCCAGAGCACTGACCACTCCCACGACCGTGGCGAAAACATCTTCATCGACCAATCCTTTTTTTACCGCTTCCAACACATCATCGTCCATCTCTCGAGGGCTTCCTACACCACCGTGGGCTATGACCTTCATGTTGAGCCGCATAACCAGGGTCTTTATTACTTTTGTTCCAAGGTTCCAACCATATTAACGTCCCTAGGGAATATCTTCTGCTCGATATCTTCCTCATCCCTACATTTCGGCTAACTTGGATGGGGGAACTCACTCGATCATGGGATGTGACCTTTTTACGGTGCCCCCATACCTTTTTTCTTCATAGTCTCTAACTACCTTTGCTTTGTAGATATTATATCATTGGCATACCGATCGGGATGGAATTTATTACATACTTCGCTTGTTCTATACGATATAAGATAAAGATGAAGGTCGATTTGGGAAGTAACAAGGAACTCAGAGAACTCATAGAGAAGAATGAGGAACGGATAATCGAGTTCTGTAAAGATAATCATATCAAACAGATATCCTTGTTCGGTTCTGCACTGAGGTCTGATTTCACACCGGATAGTGACATAGACATACTGGTAAGGTTTGAAGGATCTCACACCCCAGGGTACTTTGACCTGATACGTATGGAGGAAGAATTGTCTTCGATCCTAGGGCAAAGAGAGGTGGACCTCAGAACCCCAGAGGATCTGAGCAGGTACTTTCGTGATTCCGTTGTAAATGCTGCGGAGGTAATCTATGCGAAAGGATGACCTCACACGCTTGAAACATATGTTAGATGCGGCAAAAGAGATAGGAGATATGTCCTCTGATATATCACGCTCAGATCTGGATGAGGACAGAAAATTGAGCCTTGCATTGGTCCGTCTTTTGGAGATATTGGGAGAGGCCGCCTCAAGCATCTCGAAAGAAACTCAGATGTAAAATCCCGATATACCTTGGAGATACATTATAGGTATGAGAAATCGCCTCATCCATGGTTACTTTGATATAGATCAGAATATCGTATGGAGCACGATAAAAAAAGATATTCCGCCATTGGTTCCCAAGCTAAAAAAGATAATAAATGAAAAAGAGAATGGTTGATTCGAACTGAGAAAGCTGAAGAATCACTCTTGCCTTTCTTCAAAAGAGTTTTTCATCTCGTCAGTGAGGATAGCGGGATGAGAGGCATCCGTCTTCTCTTTAAATCGTGTCATTTATAATTCTCTTAGATGTATATCAAAACGAGCCCCTCCTAGCTCGGAATCTTTTACCTCGATCGAGCCGCCGTATCCTTCGATCAGCATCTTTACTAAAAACAAACCTAGCCCGGTGCTTCTATCTTTCTCCACGGTAAAACCTTTTTTGAATATTGAAGATTTTTTGTCGTCCGGAATACCCTTTCCGTCGTCCTCGATGGTACAAACCACTTTCCCATCGGTTCTAGTAAAGGAAATCCGTATTTTACTAGCATCGGAATGGTAAATTGAGTTTTCAATTATGTTTGTAAAAACTTCTTTTAAAAGCGATCCGGCAGCGACGGCTCCAATATCTTTAGGGTTATCATACTCTATGTTTATGTCATTCGTTTCCGCTAGTTTGCTTAAACTATCCACTGCACTATGGATCTCAGAAGCTATGTCTACTCTTCCAGGTGTTTCTTCATTAGCTTTGATCAGTAGTCCTATCTTACGGATCAACTCGATACTGTCTTTATTAGCTTCCAAAGATTTAGTGACAAAATCGACCGCCTCATCTGTGATATCGAGCTCCTCTAGTAGTTGAAGATATCCTTGAACTACTTGTGCCTTGTTTTTTACATCATGTCTTAAAAGCGAATGAAGTATACCTTGCCTTTCGTGAAATTTGATCCGTTCTATGGAAGCTTCGATATTAGAAACGAACAGTTCTCCTAACTCTAGATCGGACTCGTCGTAATACGCCTTTTCAAATGATAATGCCTGGAATACACCGATATCACCCAGAGGTATCGTCATCCCCGATCTAAAACGACTATCGGATGGTTTGGCACCGTGTTCTTCTCTAACGTCTTTGATCAAAAACGATCTTTTGTCCTTATATGATCTACCTGCGATACCCTCACCCACCTTTAGCGAAACGTTGTCTATCAAGTCATAGTCAGTACTCGCCTTCACAGTGATCCTTCCATTCTTTTCTATGGCTATCGTGCACACATCGAATTCAAGGATGCTGCTTGCGATCTCGATGGCGGTATCGTACAGATCTTTCAGTTCATCTATGGATGCCAGGGTAGAAGACGCTTGATAGAGCTCTTTAATTTTGTTTTCGTTTTCTTTTAATGCTGACTCGGTTCTCTTACGTTCCAACGCACTTACGATGATATCCGATAGTGTTTCAAGTAAACCGATATCCTCTTCGGACCAACTACGTTCTTCCGATACAGAGTCGAAACCGATGAATCCTTTGAGAGTGTTTTTAGACACCAAAGGTACCATTAAAACAGATTTAATGTTTTGCGACTCCAATATCCCCTTTTCTGCAGAAGCTTCCGGGGGTAGATCCTCTACCCTGAGAACGTGGATGGTTTCAAATCGCTCCAGTCTCTCCATCCACCATGAGTATAAAGAGGTTGATATATCCTGTAAATTATCGATCAGGGGTTCTATCCCTTCAGCACACCATTCGTGAGTGTTGTTCATCACTTCATCGTCAAATAGAAAAACATAGCTCCGGTCGACATCCGCGAAATTTCCTATCGATCCGAGTGATCGATATATCGCATCGTCAATTTCTTCATTTGACACATGAACCAGTTCTGCCGAGGCTCTTGATATGATAGATTCCATATCGAGCCGATATCGGAGTTTCTTCTCCATCCGCTTTCGATCATGTATGTCATAACAGGACCCGATGTAACCTGCGAATTCACCATCGATATCGTAAAACGGACGGCCGAAATCGATTATCCAGCGGTATTCCCCACTGTGATGCATAAGACGGTACTCCATATCGAACGGTTCCCTATCTTTGAAGGCACTTCCATAGGTCTCTAAACATCGTTGAAGATCATCGGGATGTACCCCCTCCGCCCATCCCTCTCCAACCTCTTCGTCCATACTTCTGCCGGTAAACTCAAGCCAAGTGGTGTTGAAGTAATCGCAAAGACCGTCGGTTCCCGACCGCCATATCAGAGCGGGGAAGTCATCCAATATGGATAAGTAATGATCTCTTTTGGTCCTGAGGGCCTCTTCCTTCCTATGGATATCTAAAAAGTGCGCTATATGATGGGCGATGGTTTTCAACATCTCCCGCTCCTCGTCCAAGAAAGGGTCTTCGTCTCCGAAATCCTTATCTTCCGTGTAATGGACTTCAACCTTACCGACCCTCTCGTCCTCTATGACGATATCATTTGACATGGACCACTGAGTTTCCGAAAAATCGTCTGTAACGAATTCTTCATCTTCGTATTCGATCTTAGCACGGGCGATCTCGGGATACCGCCATCCTTCAGGTATCGCATCCACTACCGAAGCCAAAGTTTCATCGACGGTCATACCTTCATCCAATACCTTGGTTATCCGGTAAAGGCATCCCAGCTCTTTAACACGTTCTTTCAGATGTTCCGAATATGTTTTTTGTTCTTCTTGAGTTTCGTACGTTTCCATCACATCCCTGAACACGAGTACGACACCTTTAACATCGCCCCGTGGGTCCTTTATCGGAGCGGCACTGTCCGCTATATGGTACTCTTCACCGTCCTTCGAGATCAGCATGGTATGATTCGCCAGGCCTTTGGTCTCTCCGTTCTCCAATACCTTATGAACGGGATCCTTCACGGGCTCACCCGTCTTGGAATTCACTATGTTGAACACTTCCGACGAGTCCGCTCCCTCGGCATCTTGTGTATCCCAGCCGGTGAGTTCTTCCGCCACCGGGTTCATGAATTCCACTTTGCCTTTGCTGTCGGTCACTAGGACCGCATCACCTATGGAGTGCAATATAGTGGATAGATGTTCTTCTCGACGACGAAGCTCTTTTTCCGCTTTTTTGCGTGCTGTTATTTCCCTGATATTGCACTGTACAACTTTCTTTTCCCCAACATCATACGTATAACTGACGAATTCTACAGGGACTTCTTCACCTTCTTTGGTCTCAAGCGATAAATCTTCATAACGTACATA
>Ga0207421_10006532_pt1 | contig 12680 bp, 13 predicted proteins | sample SodLakKL_010_SED_4_FD_187542 | JGI IMG/M metagenome (GOLD analysis project Ga0207421, IMG submission 187542) | Alkaline sediment microbial communities from Lake Tanatar, Kulunda Steppe, Russia - 8KL_010_SED (SPAdes) (version 2) | ecosystem: Environmental > Aquatic > Non-marine Saline and... | reverse complement strand
CCCGGCGGGGAAGATTTCCGTGTTCGTTTCCTCGGTGTCGACACCCCCGAAAGCGGACATGTATATGAGCCCTGGGGTCCTGCCGCAAGCGCCTATGCTTGCGAAGTGATGCAAGACGCCGAACAGATCGTCCTCGAAAGAGACGAAGCCGCCGGCAACCGCGGCACGTATGGCCGCGAACTCGCCTATGTCTGGGTCGATGGCAGGCTATTGAACCTCGAACTCATCGAACTCGCCTATTCTCCCCCCGTCGGGGTAGGTGAACTGAAATACGGTTTCGACATGCGACTCGCCGATGAAAAGGCATCACTCACGGGAAGAAGGCTCCACACCGAAGAGGACCCCGACCACTACTACGGCGATGCCGTCGATACGACCATCGCCGACATCGTGCAAAACCACGAAGACTACATGACGAAACGCGTGAATGTCGAAGGCATCGTCACCGCCCGGGTGGGACAGCACGCCTTCTTGGAGGATCCGGAAGGCGAGCACGGCATCTTCTTCTATATCGGCTATGCCACGACAGGCCGTTTGGGTGTCGGTTACCGTGTCAAGATTGAAAACGCCCAGGTCTATCACGCAGGCAAACCTTTCGACGGGCTCTTCCTCACCGATTTCGGTGGAACCACTGTGACCCCTGTCGATGAAGAGGCCGCTTACAGCATCCACGCGACTCCCTTCGACGAGCTCGACTTCTTGCAAACGGGTCTCCGTTTCGCTTATGAGAATGTGACCGTCACGGCCGTGGACGAGGACGGTTTCCATTTCACCATCGAGAATGAAGAAGGTCTCACCATGCGGGTGCACCAGCTCTTCGAGGCCCCGCTCAGAAACGACACCCAGCATTCCCTCATGCCGAGCGTGCACCGACTCGACCTCGACACGCTCACCATCGGGGAAACGATCGACCTCGAGGTGAATTTGAGCGAAAAAGACGGCGAACTCGTCTTCGTGCTTGCTCACAAAGACGATGTCACCACAAAGGAATGAGACACATACCACAAAAGCATGCGGTGCTCGACTGCGCCGCATGTATTTCTTTGTCAGAAGAAATCCTTCTTGATTCCCCCGCGCGCGAGCTTTCCCTTTGTAAAGACACAATGGACAAAGGTGACACCTGAAAGCTCCAGAATTTACAAAGGACCTTCCATTGGTTATAATGAGGGCGATTACAAAATCCGGGGGCGAGACCATGGACAAATACGAATATGTGGAAAACATCATCGCCGAATCGAGCACGACCTTCCACAAGGCCTTCTCGATGATCGAAGACGAGAACAAACGGAAGGCCGTGTATACGATCTATGCCTTCTGCCGCATCGCGGACGATGCCGTCGACATCGACGAGGACATCAAAAAGATCGAAGAACTCGAAGAAAAAATCGCGAAGACCTTCGCGGGCGATGTTCCCAAGGAACCCTTGTTCGAAGCGCTCTATGAGACCATCATGCGTTATCCTTCCGACAAGGAGCCCTATTTGAAACTCCTCGAAGGCCTCCGTGACGACTATGAGAAGAAACCCATCGAGACGGAAAAGGACCTCGACGAGTACGCCTACAAGGTGGCGGGCACCGTCGGGATCATGCTCATCCCCGTCCTGGCAAGCAAATCCCACAAGGAAAAGCCGAAAGAAATGCGGAAAGTGGGCATCGAACTCGGCAAAGCGATGCAACTCACGAACATCCTCCGGGATGTGAAAGACGATCTCCAAAAACAACGCGTCTACTTTCCCGAAGAGGTCCTCGGACAATTCAAGATCCGGATCAAGACCCTCATCACCGGCACCGTGACCCCCGAATACCAAAGCCTCGTCGAACACTACATCGACAAGGCCAAAAAGAAATACAAGGTCTTCTATGAGAACCTCGAACTCTTCGACAAGGATGCCGTGTTCGCGACCTATGCGGCCGCGAAATTCTATGAGGCCATTCTCGAAGAGATCCGCCGCGGGGGCTACTCCAATATCACGAGAAGGCACTATGTGGGCAAATTCCGCAAGTGGCGCCTCTTGAAAAAAATCAAGAAGGATCTGAAAAAACGGGGACTTCTCACATGACGGCTGTCGGCATCGCTTTATCGTATGTCTTCGTGGGCGGCGTGCTTGGCGTGGCGACGCTTCTCGAAAAAAAACAATGGCTCTCGGACGAAGGCGCGAGGAAGTTCATCCACGTCGTCGTGGCGCATTGGATCCTCCTCGCCCATTTTTTGATTGAAAGCACGCTTGTCGCGACCGTGATTCCCGCGACCTTCATCATCTTGAACTACCTCTCCTACCGTTTCAACCTCCTTTCGGCGATGGAACGTGAAAAACGCCAAAGAGAGGACCTCGGCACGGTCTATTATGCGGTGAGCCTCACCATCGTCACCTTCTTCGCCTTCCATTTCGATTTGATGAACGCCGCCATCGTCGCCGTTTTGGCGATGGGCTGGGGTGATGGCCTCGCCGCCGTCTTCGGCAAGGCCTTCAAGACCTTCAAACTCTACAAGATGAAGAGTTTCGCGGGAACCCTCACCGTGTTCCTCTTCACCTTTGTCATCAGTCTCATCGTCTGGCAAGAAGCCGTTTTCATCCTCCTTCTCGTCGCATTGCTCGCGGCCTTCATCGAACTCTACACCCCGAAAGGCTTCGACAATCTCACGGTGCCGCTTGCCATCTTCTTCACGTTGGTGTTGTTGTTATGAGTGTCATGGACATGGTCCTTCTCGGTTTCAGCGTGAGTCTCGCAATCGCCGTCTGTGGCTATCATCTTGAAGCTCTCGATTCGAAGGGCACCTTGGCCGCCGTCATCACGGGCACGGTCGTTTTCGGTTTCGCCGGAGCGATCGCTTTTGTAGTCTATATCAGCTTCTTCCTCTTCTCCTTGGGCCTTGGCTTTCTCGACAGGGGAAAACGAAAGAAGGAACCCAGGACACATGTCCAAGTGCTCGCCAACGGTCTAGTGGCGTCCATTCTCGCTCTTGCCTACGGCATACACGGCCATGACGCTCTCTATGCCCTCTTCATCGCGAGCGTCGCCGTGAGCGCGGCTGACACCATGAGCAGCGAAGTGGGCCTGCGCTATGGCAAGAAGCCCTGGCATTTCTTCAAACACACGTCCTCCACCCTGGGACTCTCCGGAGTCGTGACGTGGATCGGCCTTTTGGCGGGATTTCTCACCGCCCTGCTTTATGGACTCGCGACGTTCGGTATCATGCGAAGTCTCCTCTACAGTCTGCTCGTCTTCGGTACGGGTTTCTTCGGCACCTTGATCGACAGCGCCCTCGGTGTCATCCAAGTGAAATACACCGACAAGAAGACCAATAGAATTCTCGATACACAAGAAGAGGGAAGCGAATACCATTCCGGCTTCCCCTGGCTTTCCAACAACCTCGTCAATTTCTTGACGAACCTCGTCGCCCTCTTCTTCATGGTCTTCTTCCTGCTCATATTCTTGCGTTGAAAAAATTCGACAAAGAAAACCCGGCCGAAGCCGGGCTTTTTTCATGAATTCAGTGCTTCAAGGAACAATTCGAGCCTTTTTCCTTCCAAGACGACATCCCCGAGGTCGCCATGGGAGGAATCGTTCCTGATGCCGTGGTAATCGCTTCCCGCCGTCACGAGCATGTTCCTTTCTTTCGCGAAGGCTTCGAAATGTTCTCCTTCGCCTTCTTTGTTTTCGGAATAGAAGGCTTCGATGCCGTCGAAGGGCATGGAAAGAACTTCGTTGCGGATTTCTTCCTTCAAGAGGGTGGGATGGGCGAGCACGGCGAGGATGTCATGTTTATGCAAAAGGGCGAGCCCTGCTTCCGTCGAGAGTTCCGTGGCGGGCACATAGGCTTTGGAGTGTTCGCCCAGGAACTTGTCGAAGACCTCTTCGTGACTGTAAGCGGGGTATAGTTCCCGGATGGCCTTCGCCATGTGGGGGCGGGCGATGATGCCATCCGAGAGCTCCATGAGCCTCTCATATGTGATATCGAGGCCGAAGTGTTTTTTCAGTCTATGGACGAATTTGCGGGCTCTTTTCTCTCTTCCTTCGCGCATGTAGGTGTAATAGTCCCGCATGCCTTTGGCGTCGTGGTTCTCTTTCTTGAAATAGCCGAGGATGTGGACGCTCTTGCCTCTATGCAAGGTGGAGAGCTCGATTCCCCGAAGGTAGCCCACTTCATGTATCTTGGCCAGACGGCGGTTTTCGCAGACATTTTCGCAAACGTCGTGGTCGGTGATGGCGATATGGTCGAGACCCTTCTCCTTGGCCTTTTGGAAAAGCTCTCCGGCCGTGAGCCTGCCGTCGGATGATACGGTGTGCGTGTGCAGATCGGCCTTCATGTCTTGCCTCCGTGGTTTCGTCTTGGTCTTTCGTTCAAAGTTTCGTCACTTCGTGGGGGATGTCTTGTTCTTCGAGGGCTGAAAGTTCCCTTTTTTGGCAGGTGAAGAGGATGATCTGATGGTCCGCTTTCAATTCGTCGAAGAGCCTGAGAGCGTTCTTCAACCGCTCGTCGTCGAAATTGACGAAAGCGTCATCCAAAAACAGGGGATAGTCCTCTTTCTTCAGGGTTTTCAGCACCCCGAGACGTATCGAGAGATGGATTTGGTCGAGCGTTCCCGTCGAGAAGAAACCTTGTGTTTCGAACCTCTTGGTCGCGGGGTGTTCGGCACGGAACACGAGGTTCTTGCCGATGCGGATGTTTCGATAGTGTTCTTTGGTGAGGCGGGGGAGATAGGACTCGATGTTTTCACGAAGAAGCGGGCTGAAGGTCTCCTCGATCGCCTCTGTGGCATCTTTGAGGAGTTTCTGCGCCTTCTTTATCCTTCGCTTCTTATCTTCCAAAGTGGAAATCTTCTCTTTCGTCTTCTCGCTTTCGTAGGCGATGGAAGAAAGGTCCCGCTTCTTTTTCTTCTTCTCCTCCAATGCGGCCTCTTGGGCGGTGATTTTCTCTTTCAAAGAGACGATTTCCTCTTCTATGCGCCGCACATCCTCTTGATTCTTATCGTAATCGTCCAAGGGGACGCGGACATGGAAGTCGATGGCGGCGCGGAAGTCCTTGTAGGTCATTTTGTCCAAGAGCCTCTCGATGTTCTGCCAGATATCGCGGAGCGTCCGCAAAACCAGCAGACCCGAGAGGTCTTCGGGAAGATGAAACCTTCGCAAGAGGGGTTTCGTCCGCTTGATGGCACTTTCGCGCTGTCCTTGCAGTTCCTTTTTTCTCGCGTCGAATTCCCTTTGCGTGCGGAAGGCCTTGTTTTTCGTCTCGGCGTTGTAATAGAGGCGGAGGAAGGCTTCTTCGTCTTCGACCTTGTGTCTTTCGAGGATCTTCTCGATCTCCGCGCTTGCGAGTCTGATGGTCTCTTGGCCCTTCTTGTTTTCCTCGACGAGGCCTTGCCGGACTTCTTGGAGGGAAGCGAGTGTTTTTTCCAAGCGCATCTTCACATCGGCGAAGAGCACACCCCCGAAAACAAGGAGCGTCCCTCCGAGGGCGAGCGATAGGATGAAGGGGGTTTGCCAATTCAAGATGCCCATGACGATGCCCGCCGCGAGTAAAAGCGGGGAGGCGAAAAGACCCGCGAAAGACAATTTCTTCTTTTTGACGATGGAAGGCGCCAAGGTGTCGAGTTCTTCCGTGTTTTCGGCGAGCGCCACCTCGTCTTTTTCAAGATCGAAGCGCTCGATCTGTTCGCGGAATTTTGTGAAACGTTCATAATCGTTCTTCAGATGCTCATAGGCCCCATCGCTCAGTGTGTCGTTGTCGTCGGGATAGTGTCTTTTGCTGCTCTCTTCTTCTCTTTGCGCATCCTTGAGGGTGTCGATATCGTCTTCCAGGGCGGCGAAGATGTCTTTATAGTCCTTTTGGGCGCGTTCGAGTCCCGCGGGGTCGATATCCACCCGCGAGAGAGCTTTCTCCTCGAGGAGACGGCGGGCCTTCGCGATCTCTTCCTCGATTCGTTCATGAATCATAAGCCTTTTCGTGTTCTCCTGGGCGGCGATGGTCTCTTGCAGTTTCTTGCGTTCTTCTTCACATGTCTCGAGCGAGGCTTTCCGTTCTTCGAGTTCCTGTGATTCCTCGAGGAGCTTCTCATGGTGCTTTCTCGCTTCTTCGCACTCCTCTTCAAGCCGTTTTTTCTTATCCAGAAGTGCCGGGTAGGGTCTTTTGCCGCGATCACTTTTTCCGATCTCTTCGTGTTTTTTCTCGAGATGATCGATCGCCCGGCTCACGGAAAAGGTCTCGGTCTTTGTGGCATCGAGATTCTTGAGGCGGTTGAAAAGGATGTCGGCGGCCGTTTCGTCCGTCGTCGCCGAAAGCTGGCCCACGCTCAGCGTGTTCTTGTACAAGGGATGGGGCATGTCGATGAAACCGGCGATATCGAGCAGTTTCGTCCGCGAGTCGATGTCGAGCTCATCTGAGAGGTCTTTTCCCGTCTCTTCGTTGAAGAGTTGCACATCGGCATCCTTTCTCCCGAAAGTGCGCTCGATCCGATAGCGTCTGCCGTCTTTTTCGAAGACGAGGCTGCCCCCGTAGGGGCCGCCTTTTGCGGGGCGGTACTTGTCGAGGCTTTCTTCGTATTTCCGGCGCTTCGCCGAAGAAGCGGCGTCGATGAATCCATAGAACATGCCTTCGATGAAGGCGTGGATGGTCGTCTTTCCACTCTCGTTCAAACCGTGGACCACATGGAACCCTTCGGAAAAATCCATGGAGAAATCCTGGAATTTGCCGAAACCCCGGATGTGCAAACTCTGCAGTCTCATCCCTCACACCTCCTCGGTCTGAAAGAGGGCTCCCAAAGCCAGACGGAGACTCTCTTCGTCCATGTCTTCTCTTTCCTCGGCCATCTCGACGAGATGGGCGATGATGGTGTCTTTGTAGGACTTCTTCAATTCTTCGAAATCGAGGGCGGGGCGGGTCTTGTCTTTCAGTTCGACATAGTGGAAGTCATCTTCCAAAAGCGAAAGGAGGGTGTCTTTGTCCAAAGGATCCATACCCGCCCGTTCGCCTTGGAGTTCGATGCGGAAGAAATCGTTGCGCCTTGTCTCAGCAAAAAAGGCGGAACGGATCCTTTCGGCTATTTCTTCCGGGGAATCTTCCGCGGTGATGGTCACCGGATGCACATGGAAGAGACGTTTCTGGAAGGGGAGGAATTTGGCGGAGAAATCCTTCCTTCGGATTTCGCCCTCGATATAGCCCCTTTCACCCGTCTCCGAGAAATCGAGGGGCTCGGGATTCCCGCTGTAAGCGATGGAAGGGGTCAAGAATTCGTGCTTGTGGATGTGCCCCAAAGCGATATAGTCGAAGGGGAAATCGCGCAATTTCTTCCAATCGAGAAGATAATGTTCGTCTTTGCGGTTCTTCACATCCCCATGCAACATGAGGATGTTCGTGCGGGACGCATCCACGTCACGGACGATTTTTTGAAGGTGTCCTTCGCTGAAATCACGGGTGTTGATGCCGTATATCGTGCATGCGGCGAAAGTGTGTTTGATTCTTTCTTTCGAGAAGGTGTGGATGTTCGGTTTCTCCAAGAAACGGGCATAGGCCTTGTTTTGGAGGAAGGTGTCGTGGTTTCCCACGAGGAAGAAGACCTTCGTTTCCGCACGGCTCAGTTTCTCGAAGAGTTCTTCCATATCGGCAAGGGGCATGTAGGGATCATCGAATATGTCGCCCGCCAACAAGAGGGCGTCGGCTTTCTTCTCTTCGGCCTCGTGGACGATCCTTTCGAGCGAGCCTTGCAGCTCACGGATGCGTCTTTCATGCGCGGCGGTGTCTTTGAAGGAGGCGCTTTTCAAGGTGATGTTCAAATGGAAATCGGCCGCATGCAAAAATCTCATCTTTTCCACTCCTTCTTCCACCTTCGGACGGAAGGCTTCAGTCCTCTTCATTATAACACAGCCACAACGCTTTCACAGGGAAAGAACCTCCCGAAAGATCAGCTTCATTATGTTATAATGCCCTTGGGTGATGGACATGGAAAAAGACCGCCAAGAAGCCTTGACTTCCTTGAAACGCCGCGATGAGAGAATGCAAAGACTCGTTCTTGCCCTAGGCGACATCGGACCCTTGCGGCCCAATGAGGGGTTCGAGACACTCGTCGTCGCCATCATAAGCCAACAGATTTCCGACAAAGTCAAAGATGTCATCAAAAACCGCTTGGAAAAGCGTTTCGGCCCCTTCCGGAAAGAAAACTACAGAAACCTCTCCAAAAAGGTTTTGCGAGACCAGGGACTCTCGGAAAAGAAAGCGGCGAGCATCCTTCTTCTCGCCAATAGCGACATCGACTTCGACGGATTGAAGGATGAAGAGATGGCAGAAGTCGAAAGGACCCTGCTTTCCTTCAAAGGCGTCGGTCCTTGGACCGTCAGGATGTTTCAAATCTTCGCGATGGCCGAAGAAGACATCCTCCCCTTGGACGATCACGGCGTCAAAACGGCGTTGATGAGACTCTACGACAAAAAGGAAGAGGAACTGTCCCCCTTCAAGACCCGCTTTTCTCCCCATGGCAGTCTGGCCGCCCGCTATCTCTGGCGGCTCCACGATCTCGACGAAGAACAGATAGAAACCTTGAAGAAAGGACCGTGAGACCTATGACAATCCAAAGCTACAAAGGCAAGAAACCGCATGTTCCAAAGAATTCGCGCGCTTTCGCAGGGGCACGCCTCATCGGCGATGTGCGCCTTTTTGACAAGGTGGGCGTCTGGTTCAACGCCGTGCTCCGCGCCGACATGGCCGAAATCGAAGTGGGCGAAGGCTCGAACATCCAAGACAACGCCGTTGTCCACACCGACATCGGCCAGCCCACGAGAATCGGCCGTTTTGTCACCATCGGCCACAGCGCCATCATCCATGCGGCCACCGTCGAAGACGGCGCGCTCATCGGCATGGGCTCCATCATCTTGAACGGCGCGCATATCGGCAAGGAGGCGCTTGTCGCGGCGGGAACCGTCGTGCCCCCCGGAAAGAGGGTCCCCGACAGGACGCTCGTTCTCGGCAATCCCATGAAGATCGTCAAGGAGCTCAGTGACGAGGATGTCCAAAGCCAATACACCAACACGGGCTATTATGTCGACCTTTTACAGTCATATGGGAAAAAGGAATGACGAAAACATGCATCCTTGCCGGATGCATGTTTTTCATGATGTTTTGCGGTTGTCAAACGTGCTATAATAAGGCCATATCCGATATCGAGGAGGAAGACTATGGAATTTCGGGAACTCTTGCCCATTCTCATCCCTTTGGGGATTCTGGAGATCGCCATCCGCATCTATGCGATCGTGGACATCCACAAAGAAGAACGAAAGCCGGTCCTTTTCGGAAAGACCGCCTGGACTGTGCTCGTGGCGCTCGTGAGTTTCGCCTGGGTCGTCTATTTCATCGGGGGTAGGGATTATGACGCTCCTCAGGATTGAGAATCTGAAGAAGGCCTTCGGCGATATCCACGCCCTGAGGGGTGTGAGCCTTTCTGTCGAGAAGAACGAGATCTATGGCTTCATCGGGCGGAACGGGGCCGGAAAGACGACGACGTTGAACATTTTGATGTCATTTCTCCGAAAAGACGCGGGGAGAATCATCTTCGCCGGCGAAGAGATAGGTTTCCTCGATGTCGCCTACAAGAAAAAAATCGGCTTCGTGCCCGATGTCCCCGCTTTTCCGCCCTATCTCACGGGAAGAGAGATCCTCACCTTTGCGGCGGATTTCCTCGGTATCCATGAGAACAAGCGGGAAAAAGTCGAAGAGGCCTTGGCCTTTTCGGGCTTGAAGGATGTCCGGCAGAAAGTGGGCACCTACTCCCGCGGCATGCGGCAGAGGCTCTCCATCGCGCAAGCTCTCCTCGGGGATTCGCAACTGCTCGTGATGGACGAGCCGACAAGCGCACTCGATCCCGTGGGAAGACGCGAGGTCTTGGACCTCATCAAACGCTTGAAGGAGGAGAGGACCATCCTCTATTCCACCCACATCCTCTCCGATGCCGAAAGCGTCGCCGACAGAATCGGTCTCATAGATAAAGGCAAGATCCTCCTCGAGAGTCCGATGGCGGAAATCAAAAAAACGAAGGATCTCACAGCCTATATCGTCCAAACCGACCTCCCCGTGGAGGAACTTGCCGAAAAACTCGAAACGGAGCCCTTCATCAAAGAGACGAAAGCCGAAGAAGATGGTCTTCTCTGCCTCCTTTCGGGGGAAGGGGCGGAAAAGAGACTCTTATCAAGGCTTTCCGGCTTGGACCTCACGGTCTACAAATTCGTGGAGAAAACCCCCTCACTGGAAGACGCATTCGTGGAGGTGCTCCATGAAAACGCTCGTTAAATACGATCTTTACTATTTCCTGAAAACCCCGAAATGGGTCATCCCCTTGGCGCTCGCCGTTTTCCTCTCGGCTCTCAGTGTGCTTTCCGCCCGTTATATGAACACGCTTTTGGAATATGTCTTACGCAGCGAAGGCATCGAGGATGTGACCCTTCCCCCCGTCACGGTGATGGAAGCCTATAGGCAGTATTTCACCAACCACTTCCAGCTCTTCCTCCTCGTGGCCCTCTTCCTCGGCGTGCACCTTTTCACCCATGATTTCTCGCGACACCACACGACGTTCCTTTTCGCCAAGCCTCTGCGTACGCCGCATTATCTTCTCTCCAAGTCTCTCGTGCTCATGCTCGCACTTTTTGTTTCCTTGGTCGTGGGATTCGTCGTTTTCGCCTGCTACACCCACTTCCTTTTCGGCGAGTTCGCCCTCCTTCCCTTTATCGGGGCTTTCTTCGTCTTTATCACCGCCGTCATCCTCTATGTGCAAGTGGCGCAACTCTTCTCCGTCCTCTTCAAACAATTCCTCGCCCCCTTGCTTTTGACGCTTGTCGTCTTCTTCCTCTTCTCTTCTTTCGCCATGTTCGATGCCGGCATCTTCGCCTTCCTTCCGAGCCAACTCTTCAACATCCCCCTCGCAATCATCGAAGGCGATACCGCCCTCGGCGAAGTCCTTCCCCCCGTCGTTATCGCCTTGGTCCTTTCTATCATTCTCTTTTTCGCAAGCAACGAAATCCTGAAACGAAGACCCCTGGTCTGAACGAAGGAGGATTCCATGAAAGAGCTCATCACAAAGGTACAAGAATATGTCATGCGCCACGGCCGCGCTTTGGAGCGCGCCCGTTTCCTCCATGCTTTCGCAAACGGAAAAGCGGAGACGGTCCTTAACGAGCTGAGACGCTACCAGAATCGCGACGGCGGCTTCGGTCGCGAACTCGAGCCCGATTTCACAACACCCGAGAGCAACCCCATCGACACCTGGACGGCTCTTCGGATCATGGACGGAATGGCTATCGCCAAGGACCATCCGCTGCTTTCTTCCACCATTGCCTGGTTGGAAAACACAAAACACCAAAAAGACGGTTTTTTCCTCTACACCATCCCTTCCGTGAACGACCGTCCCCACGCCCCCTGGTGGCACCATGACAAAGACAGAGAGGTCGCGGGCTACAACCCCACGGCCGCCCTCATCGGCTTCATCCTGAAACACACAGAAAAGGACCACCCCTTGCATGAACGGATGTGTGAACGTCGCAAGAAAGCGATCCGTGATTTTCTCCAAAATCCCCCAAAGGATATGCACGAACTCCGCTCATTCGTGGAGCTTTTCGAAACGACGGATACGCTCTATCCCGCGAAGGATTTCGCGGAAGCCTTGGCCGTGCAAATCGAAAACTGTGTGGAAAAGGATCCGGACAAATGGTTCACCACCTATTGCGCCCGTCCTTCGCAACTCATCCTCTCGACAAGGACACCGGGCTTTGAGAAACTGAAAGACCTCGTCGAGAAAGAACACGAGGAACTTTTGAAAAGAAGGAATGAAGAAGGCGTCTGGGAGATTCCCTGGAAATGGGGGAGCTATCCCGGAGCCGCCGAAAAGGCGGAAACAATCTGGAAAGGGATCGTCGCGGTGGAGAATCTCATCCGGATGAGGGATTTCGGTATTTTGCATGTCTGAAAGGACCATAGAACTCGTCTTCCCTTCCGAAAAACACCAAAAACTCTGCGCAGACTTCGTCAAAGACCATGAGAAAGAGAAGCCCTTGCACGGGGCGAGCGGCATCGAACGTCTCCCTTTTGACACATGGTTGGAGAGGGTCTCTTCCATGCGGAAAAGCGAGAACCTTCCCGAAGGCTATGTGCCGGCGACAATCCTTCTTTGTCTTGCGGGAGGAGAGCTCAAGGGTTTCACCAACATCCGCCATCACTTGAACGAGAGACTCCTCCGTACAAGCGGCCACATCGGCTTCATCGTCCACAAGGACGAAAGAAAAAAGGGCTATGGGAAAGCGATCCTCCAAGCATCCTTGCGTTATGCCAAAAAGCATCTCGGAATCAAAAAAGCGCTTGTCTCCTGCAGCACTCGGAATGAAGCTTCACGAAGGACCATCGTTTCTTGCGGCGGGGTGTATGAGAACACCGTCCAAGACGAGGAGCAAGGAAATCTTGAACGCTACTGGATTGACATATGAAAAAGGGCCGGCCTTTGTGAAATGCACCCCACAGGTAGACACGATTAAAAAAAGTGTCTATTTTTTGTTTAGACGGATCCGTCTCGTGTTGTACCATTCCAACCATTCCTTGACGATGGATAGATATTCAAAGAAACTTCTGATATCATGATGGTAGAAGTTTCTCGCTTCAACGAAGCGGGAAAACTTTCGATGACGGCGTTGTCCAAAGGTGTGGCTTGT
>Ga0207421_10006531_pt1 | contig 12686 bp, 10 predicted proteins | sample SodLakKL_010_SED_4_FD_187542 | JGI IMG/M metagenome (GOLD analysis project Ga0207421, IMG submission 187542) | Alkaline sediment microbial communities from Lake Tanatar, Kulunda Steppe, Russia - 8KL_010_SED (SPAdes) (version 2) | ecosystem: Environmental > Aquatic > Non-marine Saline and... | reverse complement strand
AGCAGCCCGACCATTTTTTTGCCCTCATCGTCTAGGGGTCTAGGATACCAGGTTTTCATCCTGGCGACAGGGGTTCGAATCCCCTTGAGGGTACCATTTTTATAAATATAATATTGGAGGGGTGCCCGAGTCTGGCTAAAGGGAGCAGACTGTAAATCTGCCGGCGAAGCCTTCAAAGGTTCAAATCCTTTCCCCTCCACCATTTTAACTTCAGCTGATCAGCTGAAGTTTTTTATTTAAAAATAGATAAAACTGGCAGTTTAAAAATACTGCCAGCAAATAAAATCTTAATTAATTTTATTAAGCCCCTGTTCTAAATCATAGATAATATCATTTACATCTTCAATGCCAACTGAAAGTCTGATTAAACCGTCTGTAATGCCTGCAGAACGTCTCTCCTCTTCAGGAACAACATAATGAGTCATCGAAGCTGGATGTTGGATTAAAGTATCTACATCGCCTAAACTTACTGCAAGAATACATAAATCAAGAGAGTTTAAAAGTTTCTTGCCTTCTTCAATTCCTCCATTTAATTCAAAGGACATCACTCCACCAGGACCTTTCATCTGTTTTTCTCCTAAATCAAAATGAGGATGATCTTTCAAACCAGGATAATAGACAGATTCAACAGCTGGATGATCACTTAAAAATTCAGCAATAACTTTTGCATTTTCTGTTATTCTATCCATTCTTACAGACAAAGTCTTTAAACCTCTAAGTAACAAAAACGTATCAAAAGGAGCAATTATTCCTCCAAAATCTTTAACTGTAGTTTCTCTAAAAGAATTTAATAAATCTTCAGGTCCACAAATTATACCTGCTATAGTATCGCCATGTCCCCCTAAAAATTTAGTAGCACTATGAATGATAATATCAATTCCGAACTTAGCTGGTTTCTGTAGATAAGGAGACATAAATGTATTATCTACTACTGTTATTATATTCTCACCTGCAATATCTGATAACTCAGATAAATCTACTAAATTCATAGTTGGATTTGATGGAGTTTCAGTATAAATAATTTTTGTATTATCCTGGATAGCATTTTTGACATTATCAAGCTCAGACATATCAACAAAAGATACATCAATATTCCATTTAGGTAATAATTCAGAAAAAAGTGAGAAAGTACAGCCATACAACGTCTTGGAAGCTATCATATGATCTCCTGCTTCCAGAAGCCCCATAACTGTTGACGAAACTGCAGCCATACCAGAACCTAATGCTATTGCTGATTCCGTCTCCTCTAAATTAGCCATTTTTTCTTCTAAAGCCGTCTGGGTCGGATTACCAAGCCTGGTATATATATAACCTGGTTCCTCACCTGCAAACCTTCTGCCACCCTGTTCAGCATTATCAAAAACAAAGGTAGAACTTTGATATATTGGCACCCTTAAGGCACCTGTCTGTGGGCATGGATCCTCACCAGCATGGACAGTTCTTGTGTTAAAATTCCATTCTTTTGTCATAAATTCAGCCCTTTCATGGTAAATTATAATTGAAAAGTTTCTTCAACAACCTGCCCGCTACCACCAAGAGGACCTACTTCTTCTTCTCCATACTCAACCGATATGGCGGCTGCATTTCCAACTCTAATCAATACTTCTGAATCTGGTTCATATTCAAGAATATCACCATCATTAATAATACCTTCAAACTCAGTTTCGCCATCAACCACTACCCTTATCCAGCTTTCACCAGTGGCGATAACATTAAAGAATGATGGAGTTTCATCTATTTCATCATCAGCAGATTCCTCCGATTCTCCATTATCCTCTTCCAAATCTTCCTGCTCAGAAATCTCTGCAATATCAACTTCATCTTCTAAATCTACTATTGTTTCTTCATCAGGCTGGATGCTATCATCATCTAAATCAGTAGGATCAATCCCGGTTTCCAATAAATTATCACTATCAGCGTCAGACTCGCCTTCATCGTCCTCATCATCTTCTGTTACCAGATATAATTCATCTACTGAATCATCCTCATCAATAACTTCCTCTTCAATCTGCTGGTCAACTTCAGTGAAGCCATTATCTCCATTATTCATAACTAATAGATTATATCCTACTACCCCACCAAATAAAATAATGATTAATAGGATAATCATTACCTTTCCAGTAACTCTAGATAGCAAATTAAAAATAGTTGTTTTTTTACTCTTTTTAGTTCTCCTTTTTCGTCCAAGACTCTCTTCTTCAACACCAGTTAACTGCTGATCAAGTTGGTATTCTTCTAAAATCTCATCTTTATCAATACCTAAATAACTAGCATATGTTTTTAAAAAAGCCTTTTCATAAACCTTTCCAGGAATCTTACTGAAATCATCATTTTCAAGAGCTAAAATATATTTTTTCCTAATCTTAGTCGATTTACTTGCTTCTTCAATGGTTAATCCTTTTTCTTTTCTAGTCTCTTTTAAAGTTTTTCCAACGGCCAAAAGTATGACCCCCTCCCATTTTACTCAAAACTATTAATAGAATACATGTAATTATCAAGCTTGACTTTAGAACCTTCATTAATATCTTCTGTTAATTCAACCAAGAGATCAAAATCCTTATAAGAAACATCTGTCTCTCTAATTAGAAGTTCTGGATGTTCAATAATTTTTAATAAAGGCTTATTTAGAAATTCTCTAATAAACCTTACATGATCAGCTGAAGCCCTCCTAAAAGTTGTAATAGCATCGATAATAAATACCGTCTCACTATTTAAAATATTTTCAGGGACAGAAGTTAAAGTAGTCTGTCTTAGTAATGTAGTAGATAGTAATTTCCAGTGTTTATTAGAATGCACAGCTGCTGCAATAGCTGTTTCAGTCTTACCAATTCGAGGATTACCTTTAATACCAATTAATATCTCCTCATTATTAATTATATAAAAGCTTAAGAAATCTATCAATAACTCTAAATCCTGCCGGGAGAATAAATAACTATCTTCTTTAAATCTAGAAGAAACCTTTTTCCCATGTTTTAGAGCTAAAAAATCTTCTAATTGAGGTGTTCTAAGACCAGTAATCTCAAGTTCTTTAACCGCTCCTAAAGCATTTAACAGTCTTTCTTTAACCTCTGGTTCTTCTATTTCTAATAAAAGGCCCCGATAATAATTTTCTATACTGGCAATTGTCTTGATATTAATCTGTAATAAACCTAATAAAGAGGCTAAATCACCTAATAATCCAGGCCTATTTTTAATTATTTTATATTCCATATATAATGTTTCCATACTATTGCCTCTCTCTATTATATTCTATACTAAGCATAGATAATCCTCTTTTAAATTTTAAACTGGCCTTATAGTTAGAAATTAGTCCTCTAAATAGTTTTCAAGTTCGTCTTCAGTAATTAATACCTCTCTTGGTTTACTGCCGACATAAGGACCGACTATCCCCATCTCTTCCATATTATCAATTAATCTTGCCGCCCTGGAATGGCCAATATGGAGTCTTCGCTGTAACATTGAAATTGAGGCCCGATACTCGACTACAAGCCTAATAGCATCCTCTAAAAGCTCATCCTCTTCATCATCAAGATTTAATTCCAGTTCTTCAAAATCATCTTCATCAATATAAAAATCAGGATCAACCTGATTGCTTAAAAAATTCACCAGATTATTTATCTCCTCATTATCAATAAATGCCCCCTGCACCCTAAAGGGCTTTTTAGCACCAACTGGATGAAATAACATATCTCCATTGCCAAGAAGCTTTTCTGCTCCTCCAGTATCGAGAATAGTCCTGGAGTCAGTTGCTGAAGATACTGCAAATGATATCCTACTAGGAATATTAGCTTTAATAAGTCCTGTTATTACATCAACAGACGGCCTCTGGGTTGCTATTACAAGATGAATACCGGCAGCCCTGGACATCTGAGCAAGTCTGCAGATTGCATCTTCAACATCACTTGCTGCAACCATCATCAGGTCAGATAATTCATCAATAATAACAACAATATATGGCAGGGGATCATCTGACTTCTTATTATATGATTCAATACCCCTGGACCCTGTTTCAGCAAAGAGATCATAACGTTCCTCCATCTCCTTGACAATTAATTGTAAAGTTGAAGCAGCTTTTTTGCAGTCAGTAACAACTGGACTGAATAAATGGGGAAGCCCATTAAAATTAACTAATTCAACCTTTTTAGGATCAATCAATAAAAGTTTTAATTCATCTGGAGAATTCTGATATAAGAGACTGGCAATAATACTATTAATACAGACACTCTTACCTGAACCAGTGGCGCCTGCCACCAGTAGATGGGGCATCTTGCCTAAATCAGCAACAACTGCTGAACCATCAACTGCCCTACCAAGTCCGAGATTTAATCTGGTATCAGGACTGGCAAATTTATCGCATTCAACAATCTCTCTAAACCGCACCATCGATGGTCCCTGATGAGGAACCTCTATTCCGATAGCAGATTTCCCTGGAATAGGCGCTTCAATTCTAACATCATGGGCAGCCAGAGATAGAGCTATATCATTGGATAAATTAACAACCTTACTGACCTTTACCCCGACTTCAGGCTGAATTTCATATCTTGTAATAGTTGGCCCATGGGTCACGTTAACAACTGAAGCTTCTACACCAAAATTATTTAAAGTTTTCTCTAACAACCGACTTTTATCCTCAACCTGATCCCTATCAACACTGCTCTTTTTCAGAAGGCGGCTATGAGGGTCCTGGTAATTCTCGATACTCTTACTTTTCTTCTTATTACCGGATTTATTATCTTCAACTGAAAAGACTTCAAAATCATTATAATCATCATCCCAGTCAGGAAAATAGTTTTTTTCAATTTCATCTTTTATATTTTGGGATTCCTGGATATTCTTCTTATTTTTAGTAACAGCTTCAAACTCAGGTAGAGCATTATTACTGTCATTGACGGCTCCAAAATCTTCTTCTTCTCTAACCTGTAATTCAGTTGATTGGTCTCCCTGTCTGGAATCTTCTTTAGCTTTATTTCGGTTTTTAATCTTATTAAAAAGAGTTAGTGGGGATTTCAAAAAGCTAATAACAAAACCTGCCAAACTCTTTATCTTACCAATATAATTAACTGAACTAATCTGTCTAAATACTTCAGAAATCCTGGCCTTAATCATTCTATATAAATCAGTAAGATAAATATCAAAGAATAATAAAATACCTATCAGACCAAAGGCAGTTAAAATTAGCTGAGCACCAGTCATTCCAAAAATCATTTTAAAGAAATAAGCAAGGCTGCCACCGATCAGGCCACCGCCATCACCTATTAAACCGGCTGTAAAGATACTTTCGTAATCCTGAACGATATGATAAATAGTAATAAATGATATAAATGCAATAATAAATCCTGGTATCTTGCTTTTATAATTATAGTCATCATCAAAGACTAACTTATAGCCAATAATAACAAAAACCACAGGTATGGCTACTGCAGAATTACCGACAAAAAACCGATAAAAATCAGCTACTAAACGGCCAACTATACCGGCTGCACCACCATAAAGAGCAACTCCACTAAAAATACCCCAGGCTACTGATAAAATACCTGCAATCTCCTTTTTTCTCTCTCCAGGCTTTAAAATTCCTGACAGCATAATATCCTCTCCTACAAATATCTGTTCTATATACTAATTCTCTTTAAATGCTTTAATTCCTGCATATTTAGTAAAACCAGTAACTAAGTGATTATTCATGACCATATCAGGTAGATTCCAAATGTATAAATATACAATTATTCTATATAACCCTCTCCTTACCCGACAGTTACCTGGTAGTATCTCTTAACATATTTCACAAACTTTTTACAGATTAAATATTCATATTTATATAATAAAAATACATTAGTTCTCTATTTATTACTAAAGAGACAGGCAGACTGCCTGTCCCTTTATTCTTTAATTATTAATTAGATCATACCTGCATTATAATAGGTAAAATCATTGGATTTCTCTTAATCTGTTTATAGATGTAGTTATTCAAGGAATTTTTAATAGTCTTTTTCAGAACAGACCATTCAGTAATTCCTTTTTCTTCACATTCTTTTAAAGCATCTCTTACACGATTAGTAGCATCTTCAATAAGTTTTTCAGATTCTCTGATATATACAAAACCTCTGGTAATAATATCAGGGCCTGACTGGATATTACCATCGCTATCAATCGTTACAACAACAATAATAATTCCATCTTCAGATAAAGTTTTCCGATCTCTTAAGACAATATTTCCAACATCGCCTATACCAAGTCCATCGACTAGAATGTCTCCAGCCTGAACCTTATCAACCTTCTCAACCTTATCTTCTCTAAATTCTATCACATCGCCAAGATCGGCAATATAAATATTCTCCTTAGGAACGCCAACATCTTCAGCTAATGTAGCATGCTGATGTAAATGCCGGGCCTCGCCATGGGTAGGCACAAAATATTTAGGCTTAGTTAAGTTAAGCATTAACTTTAACTCTTCCTGACTGGCATGACCGGATACATGAACGCCTGAAACATCTTCATAAATTACATTGGCTCCTCGTTCAAATAACTGATTAATAGTCTGGCCAACAAATTTCTCGTTTCCAGGAATAGCAGATGCAGAGATTACCACAGTATCACCATTTTTAATATTAATATGATAATGATCTCCTCTGGCCATTCTGGTCAAGGCAGCCATCGGCTCACCCTGACTTCCAGTAGTTATTAAAACAATCTCATCATCAGCAATATGTCCCATATCTCTTACATCAACGATCATTTCATCAGGAACACTTATATAGCCAAGTCTTCTGGCGATTTCAACATTATTAATCATACTCCGACCAGTTATTGCAATTTTACGTCCATACTTGACTGCAGCATCAAGAATCTGTTGAATTCTGTGAATATTCGAAGCAAAGGTTGCAACGATTATCCTTTCTGTAGCTCTATAAAATATATCATCAATCGTTTCACCAACAACTTTCTCTGACATCGTGTAACCTTTCCGCTCAACGTTTGTACTGTCAGAGAAAAGAGCCAATACGCCAGGTTCTGAATGTCCTAATTCAGCCAACTTGTGAAAATCAGCCACTTCTCCATCGACTGGAGTCTGGTCAAACTTAAAATCACTGGCATAAACTATCGGGCCTAAAGGTGTATGAATTGCCAGTGCACAGGTATCAGTCAGACTGTGATTAACCTTAATATAATCAACTTTAAACTGACCAACCTGAATACTACTCCCGGCATTTACAACCTTTATACGACTACTCTTCATTAGATTATGCTCTTTCAAATTACCTTCCAACAATCCTAAAGTCAACTTAGTTCCATAAATAGGCACATTAATTTCCTTTAATAAAAATGGTAAAGCGCCGATATGATCCAGGTGACCATGAGTCAATACAATCCCTTTGATTTTGTCTTTATTCTTCTTGACATAATCAAAGTCAGGTATTACTAAATCAATACCTAATTGATCATCTTCAGGAAACATCACTCCAGAGTCTATAATTAACATCTCATCTCCGTATTCCAACACCATCATGTTTTTACCGATCTGGCCGACTCCGCCGAGTGGAATCATCCTGACGGCTTCATTATTTTTTTGTGACATAAATAAAAAAAGACACCTCCGATTTGATTTTCAATTAATTTTACTTAATTGTGTTCTTTATTTATATTAAATTTATTTATTTCATTTAAGAAATAGCACATAAATATCCATTGTTTCTATTATAACGCCTCACTTACTAAAATACAAGTTAAAAACGTCATAATTTAAAATTATAGCAGATTATAATTTTCTAAAAGATTTCTTAACAGATTTTTCTTTGACTCTTCAAGTTCAGCCAACGGCTGCCTAAACCCGCCTAAATCCCAGCCCTTCATATTTAAAGCAGTTTTAACAGGGATTGGATTTGTTGAAATAAACATATTCTTAAAGATCGGAAATAGTTTTTTATTAATTTCAGCTGCTCTATTAAAGTCATTGGCTAGCGCAGAATCGATCATATCTCTTATCTCTGCAGCGACTAAATGACCAGCAACACTAACGACTCCTCTGCCACCTAAAGCCATTAAAGGTAGAGTTAATGAATCATCGCCACTATAGACATCTATCTTATCGCCGGCTCTGGCAATTATCTCAGTTGCCTGATCAAAATCACCACTGGCTTCCTTAATTGCAACAATATTATCGATTTCAGCCAGTTGAATAGTAGTCTTAGCTTCCATATTCCTGGAGGTTCTACCTGGTACATTATAGAGCATAACAGGCAGCTCAATACTTTCAGCTACTGTCTTAAAATGTTGATATAATGCTGCCTGAGGCGGCTTATTATAATAAGGAACAACCAGCATAACCCCGTCGACGCCAATCTCCTCTGCTTCTCTGCTCAACTCTATACTGGCCTCAGTATTATATGAGCCTGTACCAGCTATAATTTCAGCTTTTTCTCCAACCTCATCAACAATATTCTGTAATAAATCAAGCTTTTCCTGATGGCTCAATGTAGGAACCTCACCGGTAGTTCCACAGATAACCAGGCCATCGCAACCTTCATCAATTAAGTGACTGGCTAATTCTCTAGACTTTTTATAATTAACTTCTCCTGAATCAGTAAAAGGTGTTACCATTGCAGTATAAAGATTTCCTTCTAACATCATACTCACTCCTTATGATTTAATTTAAAAGCCTCGTGCAGTGCTGATATAGCAGCTTCTTCACTTCTTTTTTCTATTAAACAGGCAATACTTGTATGGGAATCCGTCGTCTGATAAATCTTAATTCCAGCAGTATTTAAGGCATCAACAATTCTGGACATAACTCCAGGCAGGCCAGTCATACCACTTCCGACAATTGAAACCTTACAGAACTTATCTGAATTATGATAGGAAAACCCAGAGCTATCAAGCAAGTTCACAGCTCTACTTAAATCTGGACTATCAACAATAAATGAAATCTTCTCCGGTCTAATATTTATCATATCAACACTAATACCATTATCAGCAAGTAGCCTGAATGATTTAAGTCCAGTCTCATAATCATTTTTAGAATCAGGCATAATCTCTATAAAAGAGACCTGACGCCTGACTGCCAGTCCAGTAACTGGCCTATCCTTGTTTAATTCTCTGGAATCTTTAATAACTGTACCATTATTATCATCTAAATTATTTGCAGCCCTAATCCTTAATGGAATATTTCCGGCCTGGGCAAATTCTGTTGCCCTGGGATGAATAACTTCAGCTCCCTGATAAGCAAGCTCACAGGCCTCAGTAAAGGTCACTTCCTTTAAGTTTTCAGCATCTCTATATATAGATGGGTCTGCAGTCATTAAACCGTCTACATCGCTAAATATATCGATCTTATCGGCATCTAAAGCATAACCTAAGGCACTGGCAGTGGTATCACTGCCCCCTCTGCCTAAAGTAGTTATCTCGCCATCCTGGCTGATGCCCTGAAAGCCTGCAACTACAGGAATTATATCTTTTTTCAGTAGATTAACAACCCAGTCTGGTTTCACTGCAATTATTCTTGATGCCCCAAAATTATCATCTGTTATAATTCCTGCCTGACCACCTGTTAAAGACTGGGCAGGATAATCTAATTCAGTTAACTGTCCGGCTATAATCACCGAGGATATCACTTCACCACAGGAAGCCAGCAAATCCTGCTGCCTGGCTGATAAGTTCTTCCTATCTCCTGGTAGATCCAACAAGGTATCAGTAGCATAAGCAGCACCTGCCCTGCCCATGGCTGAAACAACGACTACAGGCTTATAACCGGCCTCAATGGCCTTAATTATCTGCTGACAGGCAGTTTTACGATCATCTAAGGTTGCCAGAGAACTACCACCAAATTTCTGGATTATCACATTCATGTTAACCAGCCCCATTTAATCGCAAACCAATTCTTCAGCGATCTGTACGGCATTTAAAGCCGCTCCCTTACGGATATTGTTGGCTGCAATATATAAATTTAAAGCCTTTGAATTTACTCTATCTCTTCGAATTCTACCAACAAGAGTCTCATCTGTCTCTTCAGATAAGATTGGTTCAGGATACTCAGATTTTTTAGGATTGTCATAAAGTTTAACCCCAGGGGCAGCATCCAGTAAGTCTCTGATATCAACTAATTCAAAATCATTATTTAAAGTCAAATAACAGCTTTCGGCATGGCCATAATAGACAGGTACTCTGACACAGGTAGCATTTAAATGTAATTCAGGATCTTCTAATATCTTACGGGACTCATTTAACATCTTAACCTCTTCGTTGGAAAAGCCGTCATCATGGAAATAATCGATAGCCGGCAGTAAATTAAAGCCAATCGGCCGCTGATAATATTTCGGCTCCCTGCTACCAGATTTTAAATGCTCTACAGATTCCTCTTTTAATGATTCCAATGCCTTCTGGCCACTACCTGAAACCGACTGATAGGTGCTGACAACAACCTCTTCAAGGCCATACTCATCAGCCAGGGGTTTTAATACTAAGACCAGCTGAATAGTTGAACAGTTAGGATTGGCGATAATCTCAGGCTTATCAGGGATAGCTCCACTATTTACCTCAGGCACAATCAATGGTATACCATCAACCTGACGGAAAGCCGAAGAATTATCGATAACAATTGTATCCCTATCTGCAATTTCAGGAATTATCTCTTGACTGATTCCTGATGGCATGCTGGAAAGCAGAATATCACAGTCTTTTGCTTGCTTAACAGTTAATTTTTCAATCTCAATTTTTTTACCTTTAAAATCTACTCTTTTCCCAGCAGACCTCTCACTGGCAAATAATCTTACAGTTTTAAGAGGAAAATCTTTCTCCTCCAAAATATTAACTATTTCCTGGCCAACCAGACCAGTTGCTCCTAAAACACCAAGATTATAACTCATAAAAATCCTCCTTAAATCCAATCAATCTAATAATTTATCAAGACCATAAATAAAACCTGATTTATCTTCAACTCTATCAAGAGCAAGTCTTACGCCAGGCATATAAGAGCTTCTGGAAATAGTATTATGGGTCAATGTAAAAGTCTGGCCCTGACCGCCAAAGACTACTTCCTGCCTGGCCATCAAACCAGGTAATCTTAAGCTATGAATTCTAACATTATTTTTTTCACCGCCACGGACACCTTCAATTGTATATTTTATTTCCTCTTCCTTTAAAAATGGTTCAGTTTTCTCTAATTTCTCAGCAGTAGCAATTGAAGTACCTGATGGAGCATCAGCTTTATTTTCATGATGTCCTTCTATAATTTCAGCCCTTGGAAAGTATTTACTGGCCTTAGAGGCAAACTCCATCATCAATACTGCACCTAATGAAAAATTAGGTATTAACATAGTTGTAGCTGATTTTTCTTTAGTATATGCTTTTAACTCCTGGATTTCTTCCTCCTGCAAGCCTGTTGTACCAATTATTAAATCAAGATCTAAATCTAAAGCCTGTTTTAATGCCGGTAGTAGACCATCAGGAACAGTAAAATCTATCATAATATCTGGTTTAGTTGAAAGCACAGCCTCTTTTAAATCTGAAAAGATTGAAACATCAGTAGCTTTTGTTAGACCAGTTAAACGAGAAAGATCAACATTTAAATTTTCATCAGCCAGACCAGCAACAAGCTTATAATCTGAATGATTAATTATCATTGAAGCTGTCTCGACACCCATGCTGCCAGTAATTCCTCTAATTAAAATTCTTTTCATAATTCTCACCTCTATTTGTGTTCGATTTATTCCTCTCTTTAATTCCAAAATAATTAGTACCCCAGACACCTAAAATAATCATAATTGCACCGATAATCTGAGGACCATAAAAAGGTTCGTCTCTTAAGAAAACCCCGGCAAAAATAGAAACAACCGTCGTTAGATTAGCAAAGATAGCCGCCTGAGAAGCCGGCAGTTTCGATAAGGTAAAATTCATCATAAAAAAGGCAACAACTGAAGATAAAACCCCTAAATATGTAACAGCAATCAAGACTTCAGTCAATGTAAACATTGAAACATAATCTGAGAGGCCGCCATTATGGAGCCTTAAACCGATAATATTAAATACAATTGCACCTGTATAACACATAAAGAATGTTATCTCGACAGGGGTATAATTAACAGAAATAGATCTGGAGACAATATTATATAAACCTGCAGAGATCACCGCTCCCATCAGCAAAAGCAGACCAAGCAGATGGCCATCTGTAGAGGCGAGCTCGCCCTGGAATGAGACAATCACACCGACCCCTGATACTGAGAGAATAATGAATAATAGCTGGATTTTACCTGGTATCTCTTTAAGAAATATCGCTCCAAAGATGGCAACTGCTATTGGTATTAAAGAGATCATAAGCCCGGCCTGAGAAGAAGTCGTCATCTGAATCCCAGTCACCTCAAAGGGAAAATAAAGAGCCGGTTGAAATAGAGCAACTAATAATAAAGGTCCTTTAGCTTTAGATAATATATTTATTTCAATAAAACCTAAACCCCAGAGTAGAGTCATTGTAAAGGATGCTATAATAAACCTAAAACCTAATAGATGAAAAGGATTTAGGTATTCCAGGGCATCCTGGGAAAACATAAAAGAAAAACCAAAGACTATGCTAAAGGTTAACCCTGCTAAATAGGGAAGAATTTTATTTTCTTCTCCAGGGCTATTTGACTTTCCCATTAATAATCACTTCCATCAGATGGTGGCCATGGTCCATAATACTGATAAAACTGGCATTCCAG
>Ga0207421_10006530_pt1 | contig 12689 bp, 9 predicted proteins | sample SodLakKL_010_SED_4_FD_187542 | JGI IMG/M metagenome (GOLD analysis project Ga0207421, IMG submission 187542) | Alkaline sediment microbial communities from Lake Tanatar, Kulunda Steppe, Russia - 8KL_010_SED (SPAdes) (version 2) | ecosystem: Environmental > Aquatic > Non-marine Saline and... | reverse complement strand
ATGACCATAAGTATGATTTCCCACCTCGTGTCCTTCTTCAACAATCTGCTTCGCTATTTCCGGATACTGTTCCACATGTTTGCCGACCAGGAAAAAAGTCGCATAGACTCCTTTTTCAGCAAGTACTTTTAAAATCTCCGGGGTGTAACTACCACTGGGGCCGTCATCAAAAGTAAGAACAACCTTGTTGCCGATACCAGGATCACGTCTGACTATATCAGCCTGTGAACCAAAGCCCCTGTAAACGTAGGAGTAAGCCAGGGCCATCAGCATTGCCGCCGCCATTATTACTGCCCCGGACCAGAGAAAGATTTCACTGATATATTGGACTGGGATCAGGTAGGCGACTGAGCGTGTCAATCCATAACTGACAACCAAAGAACCGGAAAGAAATATTATTATAATTAAACCTCGCACGAGCAGCCCAATCAGCAATAATCGTTACCTCCCGTATTTACGCCGAACTAAGTTTATCTGATGATGCGAAAGGCTTTAAAATGTATTCTCTACCTGGTTTGACCATAAAACTTTCACCTTTCCAGGTAAATTTTATTCTATCATTTTCACCGACAAATTCGCTCTGATCCTCAAAAAACAGCTTGATCAGGGATGAGTCAAGCAGCGCTCTGCCATCCCTGCTTTCAAGCTTAATCCTGGGAATATTATAGCTGTGCTGGCCGGGTATTTCTACTTCCAGGACAGCATCCCGTGGATCAAGTTCAACACTCGGCGGTGAAAGATCGGGTTCACGACCGATAGTAGCAGCCCATTTGATATGACCGCTGATCGCTTTTGTTTCCGGGAATATAAAGCGGAAATGCTGGTAGCGATAAAAAACTATTTGTGTCGCCCATCCGGAGGACATTCCAAACTGCATAACAGCGGGATCACCGGGGCCCCTTGAACTCCAGCCAACGGCACCGGTTCTGGCATTATATGTTTCATAAAGACCCTTGGAATGATAAGCTGTCTCAATAATTTTCCTGTGCAGTTCTTCTGCTTCACTGCAGTAACCGTAACGGAATAGTACTTCCAGGGCAGAATAGTTATTGATCATCCAGATTTGGCCCCGCCAGTAATAACCGTCTTTCTTATGGTTATATGAAGGGTCGTCAAAAGCAGCGCTGGGAATACCGTAATTGCCCCAGAATTTATCTTTGTTCAGGAGATACTTTTCAATTACTGCCTCTATCTTATCCAAATCTGAACTGGCCCCGACAAAAGCCGGCCACCAGACAGAGGGAGTAATCACTTCAATATGCTTACCATTGCGCCTGTCCAGCCAGGCCTGGCACTTCTCCGACCAGAGTTCCCCATCGATCCTGTCCTTTAACTCCCTACCTCTTTCCCGGTAAGTTAAAGCAGCATCATTTTCCCCGGCTTTTTCACAAAGATAGGCAGTGTTTATATAGGACTGGAAAAGCCAGCAGTTCAAGTCGATAGCACTGAAAAAACGGGGGACCAGGCCAATTACAAAGCTCGGTAGAAAACTGGGTGGGTAAAAGCGGGGACTGTCATCCAATCCCGACTCAAGACCGTTGATATAGGAAAAGAAACCGTTACGCAGCTTCCTGTTTTCCTCCCACCAGCGCAAATTTTCACGCAAAGGAGGTAGAACTTCTGCTAAAAAGGCTTCTCGTTGATCGTCATGTTTTAATCTTTCATACACCCTTGCTGCCGACCATGATTGAAGGGGTGGCTGTGAATAAAAATCAAGGACTCCACGCAGTGAATCATCCAGTTTACTCGGAATTAGGTTGCGCTGTGCTCCGGCTATGAAAGTAATCCCCTTAATTCTTAGCCTGAACCTGGCCTCTTTAGGAGCATAATAGTTGCCATCCAGCTGGGTTAATAATAGATCTCCCGCTTTTTGGGGGTTCCATTCACTTAAACCGATTACATGCTGAGGAGTATCCCAACCCCAGATAAACGGGAAGTAAACCTTGGAAGGAACCGACCCCCAGCGGCTCATTTTATTACGTGGGTAATAAAGGCTGTTCTCAAGAGCCCATGCAGCCAATTTTAATACTACCCGGGAAGATTTGCTGTTACTTTCATATGGCAGAGGCAGGCGGTTCTCGAAACGCTCCCACCTTTCCTTCGCACAGGCTTTAAGCCCTTCCAGATTGCGTAATGCCCTTTCTGCCCTTGTCACTGTTCGTTCAGCATCATCCGCAGAGAAAGATACTATAACTGACCAAGCTTGTTTTTCGCCTGGTTTTAAATCCAGCCAGGGACCGAGCAGCTCTTTGTTACGGATACTGCCGGAGGTCGGCAGAAAATAGGCATACAGTTTTTGGCCAGGCAGTCGGTGTCTGTCAGTCAACTGAAGCCCCCCGTTTTTCTCCTTAAAGAAGCTAAACCCGTTAAAATGAGGATAGGGGTTTTCCAGGTCACGGCCATGCGTTGGCAGTAGTTTAAAGGCAGGCTTCACCTGTGCTGCGGCAACCCTGGTTTCCCAGGTGGTTTCCCACATGGCCAGGTTTGTCTGGAGGAAATATAGTCTGCTGACCATGGTATAATTGCCGTCCGAAGCTTTTTCTTCAATCATATAAGGAAATAACTTAACTTCCCGTTTTTGCGGCTTATTAAAAAACACTTCCCCTTCTTCATTATAAAGAGCCGCTGCAAAATCATATATCCTGCCTGCTCCGAAAGAAGTAATTGTAGCATAAAGAGCACTGCAGGAGGCTGCTTCAGAGTTAATCACGCTTTTAAAACCGCAGTGGCTGCCCAGTTCACTGAGAGGAGATCCACTGGTACTGCCTGCTATATAAAAAGGCGCCCCTTCTACTTCAGCGTAATGACGAAGCGGCCTCCCCTGGCTCAGCCACTGTTTACGGTATAAATAAAAAGCCAGTAATGCTATTAATATTACAGCTATTAAAATGTACAGCATGTACAAACCTTTCTTACTCTAATAAGTAACGATATTTTTTTAATAGTAACATATATTATCGGCAAGGCAAAACATCCAGGCAGGGGCTTTTTCTCTCATTAAGTTAATTTAATGGTACTGCCTGCTTAAGAAAACTGCGCTCGCTATGGAATAGTTATATTTTCTCAAGCCGGCAAAGACAGTCGTAATAGGCAGCCTGGTCACCAAAGTCAGTCAAGCGATCAGGTGTCAGCCTGTTAACTGCAGCTCCGGAACCATGCCACAAACCCTGGCAAAGCAGGACCGTATCACGACTGACCCTTTCACTGCTTACCAGTCCGGCTATTATGTAACCACGCTCTGTTATTACCTTAACCTGCCCTTTTTCTGACAATCCTTCTTCCCGGACTGTTTTAGGGTGCAGATATACAATAGGCTTTTTGCCTGCTTCAGGCAGACGATGGGTTGAGTGAATCGAATCGCGCGGGTGAGGAGTAGCATACCAGTACTTATAACCATTTTGCTTTAACAAGGGATCGCTTAACTCAACCGGCGCAAAGTATTCAGGCAGGCCGCTGCCGGTTTCTTTTTCGGCGGCTGCAGAATAAAAGCTGTACTTTCCATTCTCAGTCTGAAATTCACCATCAGACCAGGGTATACCATTAAACTCGGGAAGCATGAAAGGCGACTGTTTCCTGATCATTTCTAAATCAAGATTAAAAGCTTCAATTAAAGGCTTGATTGCCCTGCTAATAAGCTCATCCGTTCCATAACGAGGAAACCTGTCATGATCCAGGTCAAGCAGGTCAGCCAGCTCTTTTAGGAAATCATATTCAGGGCGGCATTCACCGGGCGGATCACTGACTTTTAAGCCATAGTTTATGCACTGGTGGCCCATGGAGTTGTAATATAAATCTTCGTTTTCCAGGAAATTGGCACAGGGTAAAACCAGGTCAGATGCGGCAGCCGTATCGGTCATAAAGTGTTCCGCTGTCACTATAAATGGTACTTTGTTAAAGGCTTCCGCCAGGGCATTGCTATCGCCAACCTGGACCAGGGGATTGGCCCTGCTGATATAGAGAAACTGAATTGGCGGTTCTTTTAAATCCATAAGCGCTTTTGCCAGATGTGGCTTGGAATAGAAACGTCGCTGCGGATTCAAGTCACTTCCTGAAAGGTAATCATGATCAATAAACCGGTCGACCTGGAAGTTGGCATAGTTTGCTCCTCCGCCGGCAAGACCGATATTACCGCTTATAGCAGCAAGGGCATCAATAGCCCGCACTGTATTGCCTCCATTGCTGTGTCTCTGCAAGCCGATCCCAATTAGAATTGCGGAAGGGTTATTTTGAGCATACGCAAAAGCCAGCTCTTCAATAATCTCTTCCGGAATTCCGGTTATTTCTGCTGTTTTAGCAGTTGTGAATTCACTGCAGGTTTCAACGAAGCGGTCAAAGCCCGTGCTGTATTGTTCAATAAACTCTTTGTTAACCAGTCCGTTTTCAATTACCACCCGGGCCATACCAAGAGCCAGGGCTCCATCAGTTCCCGGTTTGATCCGGATATATTGATCACAGTTATCGGCAGTTGAAGTCAAAACCGGGTCAATTACTACCACCCGTGTCCCGGCAGCCCGGGCCTGGCGGATATAATTCATCTGGTGTATCGAGGTATAAGCAGGGTTACGTCCCCAGGCAATAATCATTCTGGCATTCAGCAAATCCTGGTAGGGGTTACTTTTGACAGCTCCAAAATCATACTTTTGGGCAGCCAGTCCCGCTCCCCAGCAAAGACTGCCCTTGTGCATGGTGCACCCGCCCAGCGCACTAAAGAAACGGGATTCTATATTTTTCACCAGGCCGGTATAACCGCCATCGTAGAAATGCAGTAGAGAAAGCGGACCATGATCATTTAAAGCGATCCTGATTTTATCGGCAATAACTTCAAGGGCCTGGGTCCAGGTAATTCTTTTAAAGGAATCTCCCTCTTTCAGCAGAGGATACCGCAGCCGATCAGGGTGATTGGTGCGCTGCAGGTGCAGTCTGCCCTTGCTGCAGATCATGCTGGCGGTTACCGGATGGGTAGGATCGGCTTCAATCCCCTTGATCTTCTCACCGTCTTTTTTCACAATTAAGCCGCACTGATCCCAGCAGTCCAGAGGACATACAGTTCTAATAGTCTCCATTTTTTCACCACACTAGTTTTTCAGACATGCTGTTTTGCCATGATCATAAAAAATCACGCTGCTGTGATAGTTAATCAAATCAACCAGCGGACTAAATATTTCTTTTAAGCAATCCTCAAAAATGTAGGGACAAATACCTACCACCGGTAAATTCTTCAGGGTGCTGTCAAGAATTTGCTCAAACCTAACCAGGCTTGCTACATCCCCATCACATGACAACAGGTGAGGGGAACCTGAACCCCACATTGTGCTATAACCAAGCCTGACAGTTTTCTTCGCTTCATCTGACCAGGATTGAACAGGCTTACTGACTCCTGATGTTTTATACATGCTGCTTAAATCAACTATAGTCAAAACATCTTTATTTTCCAGATCGTCAACTGGTATATCCCTTGCATCAAGCTCTTTCCTGACATCATCAGTGTGCTGCCACCAGCAGCCTTTGAATAGCCTGTGTCCCCTTGACAAACCCTCTTTAAAATAATCTGCTTCAAAATCATACAGCTCTTCGGCAGAGGTAGTAATAACCAGGGCATGATCTGAGTTGGGATCTAAAGCATCGTAGCAGTTTTTTCTTTTTGCCCCAATTTGTTTATCATCATCTATAAATGCCGATAAAGTTTCTTGTTTTATTCTCCATTCCTTGCCAATTTTCACTCCGCTTAGCTTACCGGCCCTGAGCCATCTGTAAACCGTGTTTGGAGTAGTTCTTAAATAGGTAGCTACTTCCTCTACTGTAAGCATCTCTTTATTAAACAACAGTATCACCTCTACGGTAGAATATAGCACGTATTATAATGACGGGCAATGCTTGAAACCATTTCCAGGCAAAACAGTCAAATGCCTTATACTGTATCATACAATATTATACATTGACATACAATATACTACGGTATATTATATTTATGTGCAATGCACATTTCAAATTTATTTTAGGAGGGAGCCGGTCACGTGGAAGCCAGCTTAGTTGAAGCTCTGAAAGACTTAAACGAACAGGAAGTCTTGAAAATTGTTGAGAAAAGATTGAATAATAACGAGGACCCTTTGAAAATTCTCAATGATGCCCGCAAAGGCATGGAGATAGTCGGAGACAAGTTTGAAAGTGGCGAATATTACCTCGGTGAGCTTGTATACTCAGGAGAAATCTTAAAGCAGGTATCAAAGGTGATCAAGCCCAGGCTTCAGCAGGAATCTGGAGGAAAAAGTACTGGCACTGTTGTGATAGGCAGTGTTGCAGGCGATCTTCATGATATAGGGAAAAACATTGTTACTTTTTTACTTGAAGCTAACGGATTTGAAGTACATGACCTGGGAGTAGATGTTCCCCCACAAAAGTTTGTGGAGAAAATCAGGGAGACCAATGCTAAAATCGTCGGCCTTAGTGGACTGCTAACTGCAACCATTGATTCGATGAAATCAACTGTAGAGGTAATAAAAAGTTCGGACTTAGATGATGTGAAGGTTATTATAGGTGGCGCTCCGGTTGATGAAAATACCAGGCAGTATACCGGGGCTGATGCGTACGGCAAAGATGCCCTTGATGGAGTCTCAAAAGCAAAAAAATGGGCAGTTTAACTATTGAATCGATTTTATATATAAAAGCTCAGAGTGGAGGGATAAAATGACAGATAATTATTCGGAAACCTACAAGAGTAAGCTTAAGCGGCTTGAAGATGCTACAAACCTTAAAAAGCCTGACCGGGTACCTCTCGCTGCGGCAACCCTGTACTTTCCTGCAAGATATGCCGGAATTAGTTATGAAGAGATGTTTTATGACCATGGAAAATATACCGGGGCCGTAGAAAAATTTGCCAATGATTTTAACTGGGACGGAGCAAGTTTTTTAAGAACTTTTGAAAGCGTAACTTTAGGGTTATCTCTAGCTGCAACTGATCCAACAATGGCAATTAATGTAGCTATTGCGTCTGTTATGGGCGGTGGCTTCACGCACGACATATTGAAAGACAACTATTCTTCACATCCGGGTCGTGAGCTGCCAATTAATGAAGAATCCCAGTTTATCATTAAAGACACTTTCATGGAATTAGATGAGTACGATCATTTCATAGCCGACCCCTTTAAATTTCTTTCTGAAACCATTGTTCCGAGAGTTTACAACGCCCTTAAAAATCCGGGAAGCGCTGAAGCTGATTTTGCATTATTAACACTCGGCCGGGACCTGAACACAGCCCTGCCAAAAGTTATTGAGTTTGCCGGCAAGACTGTTGAAGCAAATTGCCCACCATGGTACATGGCTCTTGCCCCAAATCCCCTGGACTTTTTAGGCGCTTTTGTCAGGAACTTTGATAAACTGCTCATCGATTTATACCGTGAACCGGAAAAAGTGAAAAAAGTTTGTGAAGCCCTGGCCCCTGTACTTGCTGAAGTTGGCAAAGCTACTGGCAAACTTTCCTATGATCTTACCGGCTCCAGGCGGGTTTTTTGCCCGGTATGGTATAACACTTATTTATCACCCGAAATGTTCAAAGAATTTCACTGGACATACATGAAATATATGGCTGAAGAGCTGATTAAAGCTGATTTTACTCCCCTGTTTTCATTCCAGGGAGAACATGAACACCACCTTGAGACAATCCTGGAACTCCCTGAAGGAAAAGCTATTACCTGGTTTGATAAGACTGACTTACGCAAAGCAAAACAGGTTGTTGGCGATCACTCATGTATAGCCGGAGGGATTGCACCCTCTCTGTTAATAGGAGGAACTCCGGACCAGGTGGATAATGAAGTAAAAACAATTGTGGAAGACTTAAAAGACAGCAGAGGCTTTATATTCACCCTACCATTTAATGCAATTGGCAAGGCTAAAGTGGAAAATGTCAGGGCAATGACTGATGCGGTATTTAAATACGGTGCTTACTAACATGTAATTAACTGATAATCAGAGATTGCGGCAGCCGGTATGCATACAGATTTCAACTCAAGACCTCACAGCCTAGAAACACACCAAGACTAAACCGGCTGTCGCAAATTAATTATGAAAGAAACAGTCCTAAGGCAGTTAAGTTCACCTGGCCTGCTTATAAACCGCGGAAAGGTGCTCCAGTGTGGTTCCGCAGCAGCCCCCGACCAGGGCAGCACCATTCTTAATCCCCTGCATAACTCCCCCGGCGAAATCTTCAGGGGTCATATCGTATACTGTTTCGTCACCTTTCAGCTTAGGTTTTCCGGCATTAGGCTGGATAAGAACGGGAAGGTCGGTATTTTCCCTGTAAAGAGCTGCAATTTCAGCCATTTCCAGCGGTGAGAGATCACCGCAGTTGGCACCGACAGCACTTGCTCCTTCTTTTTCCAGGGCTTTGGCAATCTCACTGGTGCTGTTACCCATGATTGTCCTGCCTCCCTTACCTGTTTCAGAAAAGGAAAGCGTTACTATTACCGGCAAATCTGTTTCTGAACGAACCGCTTTCAGAGCACAAAGGGCCTCACGCAGGTCGGTCATTGTCTCTATAATAAAAGCATCGACTTCTCCTTCCAGTAAAAAACGAGCCTGCTCGGCAAAATTAGTAATAAATTGTTCTTCTTTGTAAGTGCCATAAGGTTCGAGCAGCTTGCCTGTGGGACCGATATCACCAAAAACATAACATTTATCAGCGGCTGCCTGCCTGGCCAACCGCGCTCCGGCCAGGTTTACTTCACGAATATCAATATCCTGTTCTTTAGATTCCACACTGATCCTGTTCATGGTAAAAGTGTTGGTGGTCAGGGCATCTGCCCCAAGTTCAGCGTAGTCCTGATGAAATTTTAATATAGCATCAGGGTTATTCAGGTTGGTCATCCCGCTGGCTTCCACCCCACGCCTGGCCAGCTCTGTCCCTGTTCCCCCGTCAAAAAACAATACCTTTTTCTCACTCAATAATTTTTTTAAATCCATTTATCTAATCACCACTTTCAAATTAATTGCACAGCCGCCCGGCAAATTCTCTTTTAACCGAACTTCTTATTATTATAACAAACCTGGGCGGAGAACTGGAAAGGAAATCACCGCAAAAAACGCGAATTAATTATATAATATAATTACCATTATACGGGAGGGGTTCCCCAGATGAAAAAAGTTTTAATAACCGGTGCCCTGGGCCAGATTGGCACCGAACTAGTACCTTTTTTAAGGGAAAAGTATGGAACAGATAATGTTGTAGCTTCCGGTCACAGGAAAAAAGACGTTTATACAGAAGTTGCAGAAAGCGGACCATTTGAACTGCTCGATATAACTGACCGGAATAGCATTTCAGAGGTAATTGACAGGCACAAGATAGATACAGTTTACCATCTGGCCTCTCTCCTTTCCGCAACAGGGGAAGAAGATCCCCAGGCCCTGTGGACAGTAAATATGGACGGCCTAATCAATGTCCTCGAGACTGCCCGCATTTATAGCTGCGCTATTTTCTTCCCCAGCTCGATTGCTGTGTTCGGACCTGATTCGCCAAAAGATAAAACTCCCCAGGATACTATCATGAGACCGACATCAATTTACGGTGTTTCCAAGGTTTCCGGTGAACTTCTCTGCGATTATTACCACAGTAAGTACGGGCTTGATATACGCGGGCTAAGGTACCCCGGGGTGATTTCCAGCGCAGCTCTGCCGGGTGGGGGCACTACCGACTATGCCGTTCACATTTTTTACGATGCCATCAAGCATGGGCGATATACCTGCTTCCTCGAAGAAAACAGCTCTATCGATATGATCTACATGCCGGATGTTCTGGAAGGCGCCCTGAACCTGATGGAAGCGGATCAGGGGAAACTAAAACACCGTAATGCTTTTAACGTATCAGCCATAACGGTTACCCCAGAGAAGCTGGCTGCGGAAATTGGAAAACATATTCCCGGCTTTGAAATTGATTATGATATAGATCCAGTCAGACAGGCTATTGCAGATAGCTGGCCTAACTCCCTGGATGATTCGGCTGCCCGCCGGGAATGGAGCTGGGAACCGCAGTACGACCTGGCTGCAATGACTAAAGATATGCTTAAAGTATTAGGTGACCGACTTAAATAAGTCTGAGAATAGCTAAAACGGAGGATTTGAAGATGTCAAAAAAAATAATCAGTGACTTGCAGGAACAGTTCAGCGAGCTGAAACAACAGGGCCTGTTTAAACAGGAAAGAATCATTGAAAGTTCACAGTCAGCAGAAATAGAAGTATCCGGAGGAAAAAAAGTCTTAAATTTTTGCGCCAATAACTATCTAGGCCTCTCCAACCACCCGGAAATTATTAAGGCCGCGCAAGAGATCATGGACAAGTGGGGCTACGGTCTGTCTTCGGTTCGCTTCATCTGCGGAACAACACAAATTCATAAAGAGCTTGAAGCAAAGGTCTCTGCTTTTTTGGGCACGGAAGATACCATTCTGTATGCCGCCTGCTTCGATGCTAACGGAGGGATATTTGAACCCCTGCTGGACGCGGATAGCGCCATTATATCAGACGAACTTAATCATGCTTCCATTATTGACGGTGTTCGCCTCTGTAAAGCAGCCCGCTACCGCTACCGCCACTCGGATATGGAAGAACTAGAAGAATGTCTCAAAAAGGCCCGGCAGTCAAAATACCGCATAATAGCCACTGACGGAGTATTTTCAATGGATGGTGATGTCGCCAGACTACCGGAAATTTGCGATCTGGCGGACAAATATGACGCCCTGGTCATGGTTGATGACTGCCACGCCACCGGGTATATCGGTACAAGCGGACGGGGCACTCATGAACATTTTGACCTGGAAGATAAGATTGACCTGATTACCACTACCTTTGGCAAAGCCCTGGGTGGGGCAATGGGCGGCTGCACTTCCGGGCGAAAGGAATTGATTGAAATGCTGCGGCAGCGCTCAAGACCATATCTGTTTTCAAATTCACTGGCTCCGGCCATTGTCGGAGGAACTCTTAAGGCGCTCGAAATGCTTTCTGTTTCAACCGATCTGCAGAGTAAAGTCAGGGAAAATGCCGCCTACTTCCGAGGCAAAATGCTTGAAGCCGGCTTTACCATAATTCCCGGAGATACGGCCATTGTTCCGGTAATGCTCTACGATGAACCGCTGGCCCTGAAAATGGCCGACCTGATGTTAAGCGAAGGAATCTATGTGATAGGCTTTGCCTATCCGGTTGTTCCGAAAGGAAAGGCCCGGATCAGGGTCCAGCTTTCCGCGGCCCACGAAAAAGAACACCTGGACAAAGCTGTAGATGCCTTTATTAAAGTCGGAAAAAAGCTTAAGGTAATTTAAACTAAAGGAGCGCCAATGAGAACAACAGTTATTGCCTGTAAGACATTAGAAGATGAAGTAAACCAGGCCCTGAATATAACAGAAATTAACTATCCGGTAAAATGGATTGAGTCCGGCCTGCATAATTATCCTGAGAAGCTGAGGGATACGCTGCAAAATACTATAGACGAAACGACAGACAGTGATTATATCCTGCTGATCTTTGGGTTGTGCGGCAATGCTCTGCTGGGTCTTACTTCACCCAGAGCCACCCTGGTCATACCCAGGGTTGATGATTGCATATCACTTTTCCTCGGTGGAAACAACAAGCGAAAAATGATCGAAGAAAAGGCTGCAGCATACTATCTGACCAAGGGATGGCTCAGGTATGAAAATAATATCTGGCAGGAATATACCAGGAGTGTTGAAAAATACGGGAAGGAGAGAACAAAGGGCATCTTTGCCACAATGCTTAAACACTATACCCACCTGGTGGTGATTGATACAGGCGCTTACGATACCGACCTTTTTTTAGAGGAGGCTAAAGAAATTGCCACTGAATTAGACCTGGAGCTAAAAGTAATTCCGGCTGACTTGAACATGCTAAAAGATGCCCTGGAACAGAATTGGCAAGAAGAGTTTATCGTAATCGAGCCAGGGAAAACAATAACCATGCAGGATACCGGGATCTGCGGAAGGGAGCTGCAATGAAAAAAGTTTACGCCCGAACCAGGCATTTCGTTTTCAAAATATTATCCAGGATTTTACCGGTACCCGAACCGGAAGTTTTCAGCGGACCGGGGAGTACCGCTCGCTGCCCCGCAATACTTAAAGCAGAGGGTATTAACAATGTTCTTGTTGTAACCGATAATGATATTGTGAAAATCGATTTGATTGATGGCCTTTTGGAATCCTTACAGAAAAGTGGTATTACCTATACAGTCTTTAGTGATATCCAGCCTAACCCTACTATACAGAATGTAGAAGAGGGCTTGAAGGTTTACAGGGATAACAACTGTCGGGGAGTTGTTGCTTTCGGGGGCGGTTCTCCCATCGACTGCGCGAAAATAATTGCCGCCAGGACGACCAATAAAAAGCCGGTAAAAAAGATGAAAGGCTTGTTCAAACTCTGGCGCAGGGTTCCATTCCTGCTGGCCATTCCGACAACTGCAGGCACCGGAACCGAAGCAACCATAGCAGCAGTGATAACCGACCCAAAAGAACATGAAAAATTCTCCATTAATGATATGAAACTCTGCCCTAAAGTTTGCATTTTAGATCCTGAATTATTGCTCGGCCTTCCGCCACACCTGACTTCTACTACCGGAATGGATGCTCTAACTCATGCCATAGAAGCGTACATTGGGTTAATCGGAACACCAAAGACAAATAAATGGGCCATTGAAACAG
>Ga0207421_10006529_pt1 | contig 12691 bp, 9 predicted proteins | sample SodLakKL_010_SED_4_FD_187542 | JGI IMG/M metagenome (GOLD analysis project Ga0207421, IMG submission 187542) | Alkaline sediment microbial communities from Lake Tanatar, Kulunda Steppe, Russia - 8KL_010_SED (SPAdes) (version 2) | ecosystem: Environmental > Aquatic > Non-marine Saline and... | reverse complement strand
CGCAGGTAGTAATCCGCGTCGTCCGGTGAGTAGAAGGCGAACAGCGACCAGGTCAGGTTGTCCCGCCACATGCTGTAGGTCAGCCGGGTGGTGACCACCTGGCGGTACTCTTCGGGCAGACGATCAATGTCTCGGTTTTGGTCCTTCCAGGCCGATTCGAGGTCGTCGTGGTCCTGCAGCCACTCCAGGTAGTACTGCAGGCCTACGTCCAGATTGGTGACCGCCTCCCACGTGTAGCCGAGCAGCAGGCGCGCCTCCGAGTTGGGCACGTCGCCGCTGCGCTCCCCGTCGCGGTTGTCCACCGAGTCGTAGTAACCGACCTCGGCGTTGGCGATGCCCGGCCCGATCCGGTCGCGGATGCTGGCGCCGTAGGCGTTGAGCCGGGCGTGGGTGAAACGGTCATTGAGCCGCTGCTCCGGCTGCGGGAAGAAGCCGCGGTAGAAGTACCCGGCCAGCTCGGCGCTGCCGATGCGGTGGGTCAGCCGTGCCGCCAGCTCGCCGTCGTCGGGGAACGTGTCTGGGTCGTCCGCGGCGGGGGATGTTGCCGTTCTCTCGCCGTCTAACGGATTGAAAAAGCTCAGCCGCTCCCCGTCGGGGTAGTCGTCGGGCTCGAAGACCGGGGTCCAGACCAGGTCGAGGGTCACGTTGTCGCCGTACCAGGTGCCGCGTACCGCGTCGGACGGGCCCTGCAGATAGTCTTCGTCGCGGCCGGTGAGAAACGAGTTGAAATCCTTGGGGAAGAGGTCGTTGATGAAGAGCAGGTCGCCGGTGCCCCAGGCCAGCACCTGGCGGCCGACGCGCATGTCCAGTCGCTGCCCAAGCGGGAAGGCCACCCGGGCCTCGCGCAGTTCCCCGCGTACCTCCTCGGTGACCTGATCGGCAACGGCGTCGCCGCGGACGCGGAGATCGAAGCGGCGCCAGTCGCCCCGTGCCTCCAGGCGCAGGCGGGCCTCGGCCAGGTTGTAGTCCTTGTCGAGGAGGCGGTTGTCCCGGAGGTGGTGGCCGCCGGCGAGCTCCACGAAACCGTCCACTTCAAAGGGCAGCCACTGCTCCTCCTCCTCCCAGGGGTCATCGGCCCACGGGTCGTCGTCCCAGTCGGCGAGGGCCGGTGTGCCGGTCGCGGCCGCCAGGGCCAGGCCGGCCAGCCAGCCGGGCAGGGCGTGGCGTCGGCGGAGACGGACGCTTCTCGCGTGTGCCGGGCTCATCCTCGCTCACCTCCTCAGCCAGTCGCGGGGCGGGTTGCGCAGGCTGCGTTGGGTGAAGACGCTCTCCGGCAGGCCCAGGTCGTACTCCTGGCCGCGGAACTGGACCTCGGTGTGGCCCCCCATGCGCTCGTCCTCGACGCGCATGCGCATCGGTGTCGGGTAGCCGTCGATCTCTTCCACATCAGAGCTCTCGATGCGCCGGTAAACGGTGCCATCGTCGTCCTCGTACTCCGTGGTCAGTGGCAGGTAGGTCTCGCGGTCAATCCACGTGGTGTAGGCCGCGAACTCCACATTCCCGCCATCCCGCGGGGTAGAGCGCACCTTGTAATGGTCGTCGGTGACCTCCACCAGCTCGTGGTCGTCGTCCTCCAGGTGGCGGCCGGAGACGTCCTCGTAGAAGACGTGGGAGCCGACGAAGCTGGTCCGCTTGTCGCCCGGAGCGATGCGCCGCTCCAGGTCCTGATCCGGGAGGTAAAGCCAGCGGTCGTCATCACCGCCGGGGTGTTTCTCCACCAGGAAGACGACGCCGCGGAACTCCGACGGCCGACTGAAGACCACCAGGTACTGCTGATCGCCGCCGTCCTCGACATCCCGGCGCAGGATGGTGAACTGCCGGGTCTGGGTGCGGTCGCGTTCGTCGACGATGCGCATGCGCGCCTCGGACCGGCCGTCCTCGCCGGCGTAGTAGGCGGCGAGGTTGGCCCGCTCGACGATGTCCCCCACCTCCGGCGTCTCCGCGGCCAGGGCGCCGAGGCCGGGGAAGGCGAGCAGCAGGGTCGTGAGCAGCGCGTTCCGTCCGCGTCTGCGCAGGTTGGCTGCCGGGGTGCACTCCTTGGGGCTGTGCAGGGTTCGGTCCATGGCTTACACCTCCTGTTGCGGTTGCGCCGGTTGCCGGGCATGGGGGAAGAAGAGGCCGGGGGCGAAGCTGATGATCGCCGGCAGCGCCAGCAGGGTCACCAGCGCCGAGGCGGCCATGATGCTGGCCAGGAAGGTGCCGACGGTGATGTACGGCACCAGCGGGGCGGCGAGCAGGGGCAGGAAGCCCACGGCGATGACGATGGCGTTGCGGGTGATGGCGCAGGCTGGCTCGCGGAAGACCTGGGTCAGGGCGCTGCGCCACTCGCCGGTCTGCTCCAGGGCCATGCGCAGGCGCTGGATGAAGTGGATGGCGAAGTCCACCGACAACCCGATAGACAGCGACGAGAGCACCGCCACCGGCATGTCGTAGTCCTTGCCCACCAGCCCCATGACCCCGTAGATGAAGGCGATGGTGACCGTCAGCGGGAGCATCGCCAGCAGGCCCAGTGTCAGGGAGCGGAATAGGGCGATCATCATCACCAGCACCACCGCGAAGGCGGAGAGCAGGGCGAAGAGCATCCCCTCGACCATCTCGCCCTGCCAGACCAGATTGATGTAGGTGGCGCCGGCCCAGTCCAGTTCGACGCCTTCCGGCGGCGGCTGGTCGGCCACGAAACGGTCTACGGCCTCGAGCACTCGGGCCATGTCCTGGTTGTCGCCGCTGGGCAGCTGGAGCCAGACGTTGGCCTCGGTGTAGTCCGGGGTCACGAAGCGCCACAGGTCGTGGGGCCGGTGGGAGCCCTGGAAGCTCAGGATGGCCTGGGAGACGCCGCCGGAGGTCCCGGGCAGGCGGAAATCCTCCGGCTCGCCGCTGATCAGCTCCCGGTTGACGGTGCGCACCAGATCAGCCAACGAGTTCGCCTTGCCGATTACGCCGGCCTCCACCAAGTGCGCCTGCAGATCGGCGATCCAGCCCAGGTATTCCGGGTCCTGGAAGGCGCGGGTCTCGGTCCGCGCCGCCTCGACGGCGTCGAGCAGCGCCTCCCAGTGCTCGGCCTCGTCGCGATCCACTTCGAAGAGCCAATCATCGATCTCACTGGCCAGTGCCTCCATACGGTCGCCGATCGGGCCCTCGTCGGCGGTCTCGGTCTGGAGCCGCTCCCAGCGCTCCGCCAGGTCGTGTCCGTCGGCCTTGGCCGCCTCAACGATGGCCTGCGCCTCGGCATCGAGCCGCTCGGCGACCTCCTCGAGGCCGGTCTGGCGCAGCCGGATGTACGCCTCGTAAGTCCCCGCGAAGCGATCGTTGAGGACCTCATCGGCGATGCGGATGTCGTGGTTGGCCTTGAACCAGCGCGTCGGGTTGTCGTTGATCTGGATCTGGGTGATGCCGAAGACCGCGATGGCCACCAGGGCCACCAGTCCGCCCACGATCCAGGCGCGCCCGCGCACGGCGAGGCGGCCGGTGGCATCGAGCACGGCGCACATGCGGGATCCTTCCGTGTCGTTCTGCTGGCGCCGGGCCCGCTCGGCCATGCGGTCCAGGTTCTTGCGCGAAAGGCTGCCGACATAGGCCGGGATGAAGGTGAGGGTCAGCACCAGGGCGAGCAGCACACCGAAGCTGATAAAGCCGCCGAAGACCTGCACCGGCGGGATCGGCGTGAACATCAGCGAGGCGAAGCCGACGCCGGTGGTCAGGGCGGTGAACAGCACCGGCTTGTAGAGCCGCTCCATGACGCCGGCCATCACCGCACGCGGGTCGTCACCGGGTCGGTAGCGGTCGGCGAAGTTCGACAGCACGTGGATGGAGGCGACCACGGCGATGGGCATGAGGAAGATGGGGATCATCGAGCTCATGATGTGCACCGTGAAGCCGGTGCCGATGAGCAGTCCCATGGTGGCGATGACCGTGGTCAGGGCCAGGAGCATGGGGGCGATGACCAGCGGGATGTTGCGGAAGAAAAAGAGCATCACCAGGAAGATGATCAGCCCGGCCAGCGGTGCCGAGACGGCCATCTGCTGGAACATCTCCACGCCGAAGGTGTCCTGGGCGACGGGCTGCCCGGTGATGTGGAGCTCGTCCTCGACGCCGATCGCCTCGGCTGCGGCGCGGATCTCGGCGGCGATGCGGTGGCTGTGATCCTTGCTCTCGATGGGCACGAATATGCCCGCCGCGGTGCCGTCCTCGGAGGCGAGCGTGCCCTGGTACATGGGCAGCCGCTCCACGGCGGCGCGGATGCGGTCGGCCTCCTCCTGGCTCTCCGGTGGCGCCGGGATCAGCCAGTCGTAGTCGATGGTCCCCGGTGCCGCCTGCTCGACATTGTCCACGGCGGCCATGGAGAGCAGATCACGCCGGACGACGCCGTCGATCTGCTCGATAGCCCGGGTGAGCTGGTAGTGGGCGGCGAGGGAGTCCGGGTTGAAGACACCCTCGGGGTGGTCGTCGTTGACCTGGCCGACGACGATCATGTCGTGAAGGTTGAACTGCTCCTGGACCTGGTCGTGGAGCACGCGGTCGGCCTGATCTGCCGGGAGCATGTTCTCGGGGTCGGTATCGATCTGGATGCGCGGGATCAGGGCGCCCAGGGTGACCACCAGCAGAGCCATCGCCGCGAAGATCCATCGCCGGTGGTCGACGCACCAGCGTGCCAGCCTCTCGCCCATCGGGAACTCCCTTTTCGATCTGCTCGCATTCAAGCGCCGTAATATGAGAGTATACGCATATTAGAGTTCACGCATCAATGAGGCCCTGCGTCGGGCCGGCGCACTGCGAAAAGCGAGGTCATGGGCATGGCACATTCGGAACCGGACGCGGAGACCCTGGCGTTCATTGCGGCTCAGTTCCGGGCTCTGGGTGAGCCGCTGCGCTTGCAGCTGCTCCACGCCCTGCGCGACGGCGAGAAGAGCGTCGGCGAGCTGGTAGCGCTGACCGGCTCGTCGCAGCCGAACATCTCCCGGCATCTGGCCGTGCTGCGCCAGCACGGGCTGGTTCGACGGCGCAGCTGCGGTACGTTGGCCTACTTCGCGATTGCCGCCCCGCACGTGTTCGATCTGTGTGATGCCGTCTGCGGCGTCGATGGCCGCATGCGCTCGGCGACCCCGCAGGGGCCGTCCGGCGCGACCTGACCGCAGCGGGCCTGTCCGGTGGACCGCGCTTACCTGTTAGACTGAGCCGCCATCGACGGGTCGACAGAAGGCGAACAACATGGCCGCAGGAAAGGAGGGCGTGCCGCGTTTCGAGCCCGCCCAGGCGGTACGCATCCTGGCGTGGATGCGCATCACCGCCACCACAGGGCAGATGATCACCGTCCTCTTCGTCCACTTCGGACTGGGCCTGACCCTGCCGCTGGTGCCCCTGCTGCTGACCATCACCGTTCTGGCGTCGTGGAACGTCTTCGCTTTCTGGCGTTTGCGCAACACCCCCGAGCAGATCTCCCAGTCGGAGGTCGTGTTCAACGTCCTCATCGATGTCGTGGCACTGACGGTGCTGCTCGGGCTCACCGGGGGGCCCTCGAACCCGTTCGTCTCCCTCTACCTCGTCCCGGTTGCGCTGTCCGCCGTCGCCATGCCGGCCAATCTGGCGCTGGTGGTGGCGATCCTCTGCGTCGTGCTCTACGGCCTGCTGCTGGCGGTCTATCTGCCCATGGACGGGCCCCACCCGATCATCGGCGGGGATTTCAACCTGCACATGATCGGCATGTGGGTGAACTTCGTGATCTCTGCATGGATGATCACGGTGTTTGTCCGTTTCATGTCTTCGGTGCTGCGCCGCCAGGACTGGCGCCTCTCCAGGGCCCGGGAGCATACCCTGCGCAACGAGCAGATCGTGGCCCTTGGCACGGTGGCCGCCGGGGCCGCCCATCAGCTGGGCACGCCGTTGTCGACGATGTCCATGGTCGTCGACGAGTTGCGCCAGGAACGCCGGGACGATACCGAGCTGCAGCAGGATCTCGAGCTGCTGCATTCGCAGCTTGCGGTGTGCAAGGAAACGCTGGAAGATCTGAAGGACGCGGGCGCAGCCGGAAGCGATCAGGGCGGGCGCACGGTCTCTCTGCAGCGGCATGTGGCGCGTATCGTGGATACTTGGCGCCTGATGCACCCGAAGATCGAGCCGAGCGTGGCGTACCAGGAGCCTTTCGTGGACGTCGAGATCAGCCAGGATCCGACCCTCATGCATGCGCTGCTCAACCTGCTGAACAACGCCGCCGAGGCGTCTTTGGAGAATCACCGCAGCGGGGTCGAGGTCTCGATCAGCAGCGACGGCGAAAGGCTGACCCTGGTCATCGACGACGAGGGCACCGGCCTCGATTCCGAGCGAGTGCGCCATGCCGGCCGGGTGGTCCAGACAACGAAGCCGTCGGGCATGGGCATCGGGCTGGTGCTGGCCAACGCCACGGTGGATCGTTTCGGCGGGAGCGTCACCCTGATGGATTCGCCGAAGGGCCAGGGTGCGCGAACGAGGATCGAAGTCTCCCTCGAGCTGCTGCGGGCGGACAACAACCGCGGCGTTGAATGAGGGAGGGAGCCGGTGAGGCTTGAGGAGGAGAGGAGGTAGACCATGTTGAACGGGCCATCGATTCTGATCATCGATGACGATATGACGTTCTCCCAGGTGCTGGGGCGCTCGCTCTCGCGCCGGGGCTGTCAGGTGGATTCGGCAGAAGAGCCGGAGACCGCCTTGCAAAAGGCGCGCAGTCAGCAGCCGCAGTACGTGGTGCTGGATCTGAAGCTCGGCGAGCACTCCGGACTGAACCTGGTCGAGCCACTTCGGGATGCGCTGCCGCAGGCACGCATCTTGGTACTGACCGGGTATGCCAGCATCCCCACCGCCGTGGAGGCTATCAAGCGCGGGGCTTACAACTACCTGCCCAAGCCCACGGACGCGGACACCGTGCTTGCCACCCTGGAGGGCAAACCCACTGCAGAGCCGGAAAAGCCCCCGCAGAAGCCGATGTCGCTGCGGCGGCTGGAGTGGGAGCAGATCCAGCGGGTGCTCAACGAGCACGACGGCAACATCTCGGCGGCGGCCCGGGCACTCGGGATCCATCGGCGCACGCTGCAGCGCAAGCTCAGCAAGCGACCGGTCAAGCAATAGTCGCGCGCTGTTTGCACGGGCGTGAATGCTCCGATATGTTCCGGGGAGGGTCGCCGAGCGACCCGATCCGTGAACTCAAGGAGCGATGCCCAGATGCGAGCTTTTAACAAGGTTTTGGCAGCGGCCGCAATGGCCGCTGCCGGGGTAGGGCTGGCCCAGGCCGACGGTCACGGCCCGGACAAGCTGTTCGTCAGCGTGACCTCTGACGATCTGCAGACCCAAGGCATGTCCATGATCCTCGCCACCCAGGGTATGCAGCAGGGCCAGGAACCACGCATCCTGCTCTGCGGCCCCGGGGCCGAGATGGCCACGGACGACTACTCGGCCGATGCCCTGGAGCCGGCCGGTGCCAATCCGCAGCAGATGATGCGCAACCTGATCGATGAAGGCGTTCAGGTCGAGGTCTGCGCCATTTTCCTGCCCAACACCGACTACACCGAGGACGACCTGATCGAGGGCGTCGGTGTGGCGGAGGCGCCGGAGGTGGCCGAGTACATGGCTGACCCGAGTGTCCGCCACTTCTCCAACTGACGGCCAGGCTGCCGGCCCCTGCCCGACGAAGGGCCGGCAGCCGCCGCGATCGCCGGCGCAGGGCGGTGCGGAGCGGTCCGCGCAGGATCTGCTGATCCAGTTGCAGGGCGTGTGCAAGGGCTACCCGGAGGGCGGGGGCGTGCGCCTGGTCCTCGAGGATCTGGATCTGGCCATCCGTCGCGGCGAATCCGTGGCCGTGATCGGTCCGAGCGGCTCGGGCAAATCCACGCTGCTCAACCTGATCGGGGCCATGGAGGCACCGGATCGCGGGGCGCTGAGGTTCGACGGCATGGATCTGGCGAGGCTGGACGAAACCGCCCGAACGCTCTTCCGGCGCCGTCATCTCGGTTTCATCTTTCAACAGCTCAATCTCGTCCCGACGCTGACCGTGCTCGAGAATCTGCTCCTTCCGCTGGAGCTCAATGGGGCCCTGGATCGGGACGGAAGGCGCCACGCCCGGGCGCTGCTGGAGCGCGTCGGACTGCAGGGACGGGAGGGCACCTTCCCGGAACACCTCTCCGGCGGCGAGCGGCAGCGGGTTGCCGTCGCCCGGGCCCTGGTGCACGGCCCCGGGCTTCTCCTCGCCGACGAGCCCACGGGCAGCCTCGACAGGGAGACGGCCCGAACCGTACTCGGGTTGTTCAATGAGCTCCGCCGTGAGCGTGGCATGACCGCCCTGATCGCAACCCACGCCAGCGAGGTGGCGGCCGCCGCCGATCGGGTGGTTGCACTGCAGGGTGGCCGGCTCGATGAGGTGTCTGCAGCGTGATCCTGGCCCGGGCCGGATGGCGCCATCACCTGCGCCACCCCTGGCAGGCGGCGCTGGCGATCCTCGGCGTGGCGCTCGGGGTGGCGGTGGTCGTTGCCGTCGAACTCGCCAACGCCTCCTCGGAGCGGGCATTCACGCGTTCGGCGGAGGCCCTCACCGGGCAGGCTACCCACCGGATCACGGCCGGCACCGCCGGGGTGGAGGAAAGCCTTTACACCCGGTTGCGGCATGCCGGTATTCGCCCCTCGACCCCGGTGGTCGAAGGACACGTCACAGGTCCGGACGGGCCGTTGCGCGTGCTCGGCATCGATCCCTGGGCCGAGTCGGGGGTCCGCGAGGCGGTAGCCGGTGCCGCTCGTGCGGTGGATGCTGCCCTCTGGCTCGATCGGGACGATCTGGTGGTGCTCTTCCGGGACGATGCGCGGCGGCTGGGGGTCACCGAGGGAGACCCCTTGGCGGTGGAGGTCGCCGGGCGCGAGCACCGGCTGGAGGTGGCTGCGGTGGTTGAGGCTCCGGATCGCCTGACCGCTGAGGGGCTGCGGGATACCGTCGTAGTGGACGTGGCCACCGCTCAGGAACTGCTCGACCGGCTCGGGCGCCTCGACCGCATCGATCTGGTGATCCCCGAGGGAGCAGCCGGAGCGGTTCGCCTGGCTCGCGTGCAGGAATTACTGCCCGATGGCGCAGTGATCGGCGAGGCCCAGGAAGGCGCGGCTGCCCTCGACGAAATGACAGCGGCCTTTCGCCTCAACCTGACCGCCTTCAGCTTGCTGGCCCTGCTGGTGGGCGCGCTGCTCATCTACAACGCAATCTCCTTCTCCGTGGTCCAGCGCCGGGCGTTGATCGGTCGGCTGCGAGCCCTCGGAGTCGGTCGCGGGCGGCTGTTCCGCGCGGTGGTTACCGAGGGGGTCGTGCTCGGGATCGCCGGAACGCTGGCGGGTCTGCCCCTCGGCTACCTGCTGGCTGACGGATTGCTCGAACTCGTGACACGGACCATCACCGACCTCTACTTCGTCCATAACGTCCGTGAGGTTGCGCTTGCACCCACGGCGCTTTTCATGGCCGCGGCGCTGGGGGTGGTGGCGGCCGCACTGGCGGCCGCCGCGCCGGCCTGGGAAGCTGCCTCGGTTGCCCCGCGCACGGCCTTGGACCGCGCCACGCTGGAGGGGCGTGCACGTCGCTGGGTGCGCCCGCTGGCCGGGGGCGGGCTGTTGCTCGGTGCCGCCGGAGTCGGTCTCCTGTGGGGTGGCAGCGGCGGCCTGGTGGTGGGTTTCGGTGGCGTCTTTGCCCTGCTGGTCGGTGCTGCGCTCTTGGTGCCCTGGGCCGTGGGAGGGCTGGCCGACGCGCTTGCCGGTCCGGCCGGTTGGCTGCTCGGGGCGCCGGGACGCATGGCCGCGCGGGGCGTGGCGGCCGGGCTGTCGCGCAGCGGGGTGGCGGCCGTGGCGCTGGTGGTTGCGGTGACGGCGGTCATCGGGGTGACCGTCATGATCGACAGCTTCCGCGGCAGCCTGGCTACCTGGTTGGACAGCACGCTGTCGGCGGATGTCTATGTCAGCGCCCCGTCCCAGACCGGCGAGCCGCCGCCGGAGTTGCCGCCGCAGCTGCACGAGCGTTTGGCCGAAGTAGAAGGGGTCGAGTCGGTGGCGACCTCGCGCCAGTTGCGGGTTCCCTCCGAGTTCGGCGAGATCCAGCTCCGTGCCTTTGATCACGGTCCGGTTGGTGATGCCGGCATGGCGTACAAGGAGCGGGGGCCGGCGGCCTGGGACCGTTTCGAGCGGGGAGAGGGTGCCTACATCACCGAGCCCTTCGCTGCCCACCACAATCTCGAGGTCGGCGATCGGGTGGCCATCCGGACGCCCGCCGGCGAGCGGCACCTCCCGGTGCTCGCCGTGGTTCACGACTACACGACGAGTCAGGGTGCTGTGTTCGTGGCGCGGGGGTTCTACGACGAGCACTGGCAGGACGACGCCGTCGACGGCCTGGCCGTCCACGCCGGGGCGGGGATCGACACCGACGCCCTGATCGCTGCGCTGCGCGAGGCCACCGGTGACGAGGCCGGAGTGCTCACCTTCCGCTCCGATGCCGAGATTCGGCGCCTGTCGCTTGAGGTGTTCGACCGCACCTTCGCCGTGACGCGGGTTCTGCAGTTGCTGGCCACCATCGTCGCGGCTGTCGGCGTCTTCGGTGCTCTGCTGGCGCTCGCACTGGAGCGCAGTGGCGAGGTGGCGGTCCTGCGTGCCTTGGGACTGACGCCGGCGCAGGTCTGGACGCTGGAACTGGCCCGCACGGGATTGCTGGGTGCGTTTGCCGGCGTTCTGGCCATCGTGCCGGGCCTTGCCCTGGCACTTGCCCTGACCGACGTGATCAACCAGCGCGCGTTTGGCTGGAGCCTGCAGTTCCAGGTGGATCCGGCAGTGCTGGCACAGGCCGTGGCCCTGGCGACCGTGGCCGCCTTGCTCGCCGGGCTCTATCCCGCCTACCGTGCAGCCAGAGTACCCCCGGGGGAGGCGATGCGTGAGGATGGCTGAGCGACTCGGCAGGCTACTCCGCGGCGGCGTGGCTGTCGTCACGGTCTTGCTGCTGGCCGGGTGCACGGATCCGCCGGAGCAAAACGGCGCAGCCGGGCAGCAGGGGGTCACGGTTGCCGGGGCGCTCTCCGGCGAACAGGATGCGCAGGGCTTCGCCCGGGCCTTGGGGCCGCGGCCGCTGGTCTTTCCCCGGGATCACGGGCCGCACCCCGACTACCGTCACGAATGGTGGTATATCACGGGCAATGTGTTCGACGAGGACGGTCGTCACTTCGGATTCCAGGTCACCTTCTTCCGTTTCGCCCTGTCCCCCGAGCCGGCCCCGCGCCGTTCGGCCTGGGGGACCAATCAGTTGTGGATGGCCCACTTCGCCGTGACGGACACCGAGGGGGAGACCTTCCACCACTTCGAGCGGCTGGCGCGGGGCGCTGTCGGCCTGGCTGGGGCCCGACCCGACCCGTTCCGGGTGTGGTTGGAGGACTGGGAAGTCCGCGGTGCGCCAGGCCAGGGGCTGAACCGGTTGCGGACCCGGCTCGAGGCCGAGGGGGTCGAGCTGGAACTGGATCTGCGGGCGCGCAAGCCGATGGTGTTCCAGGGCGAGGACGGCTACAGCCGCAAGGGCGACGACCCCGGTAACGCCTCCTACTACTACACGCTCCCTCGGCTACAGGCGGCTGGGCGTCTGGCGGTCCCCGGCGGCGAGCACACGGTCTCGGGGAGCGCCTGGATCGATCGGGAGTGGGGCAGCAGCACCCTGAGTGAGGAGCAGACCGGATGGGACTGGTTCTCGATTCAGCTCGACGATGACCGCGAACTGATGTTCTATCACTTGCGCCGGGAAGATGGCAGCATCGATCCGAGAAGCAAGGGCGGCTGGGTGGAGGCCGATGGTCGTCACCGCGTGGTCACTCGAGACGACGTGCACCTCGAGGTGCTCGAGCACTGGACCAGCCCTGACGGCGAGGCCACCTACCCGGCGCGCTGGCGGCTAGAATACCCGGAGGAGGAGTTGACCCTGGAGCTCGAGCCTGTGCTGGCGGATCAGGAGCTGCGCGACGGGTTTCGATACTGGGAGGGTGCGCTGCGCGGTCGTGGCGAGGCTGCCGGCCGCCCGGTGAGCGCGGTCGGCTATGCGGAACTGACTGGCTACGTCGATTAGGAGGGGGAGTCGTGCGCAAGATCCTATATGCCACCGATCTCAGCGAACGGACCGAGGCAGCGGCGCAGCGCAGTCTGGATCTGGCTCGCTTGCACGGGGCTGAACTGCGGGCCCTGCACGTCATCGAGGCCGATCTCGAGGAGGAGACCTTGCGCCTGCTGTTCCGCGAGCAGGGCGGCGGCGCGCAGCAGGCGACCCGTGAGCTGGAGCGGGCCAGTGAGGCGCGAATGAACGAGCAGCTCAGTGCCATCGCCGGCGGTGGGGCGGACCCGGCGTGGTCGGTCGGTTGCCGGTGGGGACGTGGTGCGGCGGAGATCGCTGCAGAGGCGCGGGAGTGGGGAGCCGATCTGGTCACGATTGGTGCCCACGGGAGGCGCGTGGTACGGGATCTGTTCCTCGGCGCAACCGCGGAGCGCCTGGCCCACGAGCGCGCCGGGCCTATCCTGGTGGTCAAGCGCCCGCCGCAGGGCGGTTACCAGCGGGTTCTGGTGGCCGTGGACGGGTCCGGACGCTCGCGACACGCTGTCGAAGCGGCCGCCCGCCTGGATGGTGCCGCTGACCGCGTGCTGGGCCAGCAGCCGCCACGAGGTGTCGAGCACCTCGGCGGGG
>Ga0207421_10006527_pt1 | contig 12692 bp, 6 predicted proteins | sample SodLakKL_010_SED_4_FD_187542 | JGI IMG/M metagenome (GOLD analysis project Ga0207421, IMG submission 187542) | Alkaline sediment microbial communities from Lake Tanatar, Kulunda Steppe, Russia - 8KL_010_SED (SPAdes) (version 2) | ecosystem: Environmental > Aquatic > Non-marine Saline and... | reverse complement strand
AGCGACGCCGACCTCGCGCAGGCGACCGCGCGTCAGCGCGAGGCCGGCACGCCGCTGGGGCGCACGCTCATCGACCTCGGCCTCGCCACCGAGAAGGACATCGTCGGGGCGGTGGCGGCCTCGCTCGACCTCGAGTTCGCCGACCTCGCACCGGGGATGGTCGACCCCGAGGCCGCGGCGCTGCTGCCGCGCAGCGTCGCCCGGGAGGTCCAGGCGCTGCCGGTGCGCTTCGACGGCGGCAACGCCCTCGTCGTCGCCGTCACCGACCCCTCCGCCGAGCGCGCCCTCGAGCGGGTGCGCGCCGAGACCGGGCTGGCCTGCAGCCCCGCGCTCGCGGTGCGCCGCGAGCTGCTCGAGGCCATCGAGGCCCTCGCCGACCCGGGGCCGGCCGGCACCGCGAGCCCGACGCCGGGCGGCGGCAACGGCCAGCCCGACACCGCGAGCCCCGTCGTCGAGGCCGTCGACGAGCCGCAGGGCGCCGCGCGCCTCCTCGCCTACGAGGAGGACACCGAGATCGACCTCCACGAGGTCCTCGGCAAGCTCATCGAGCTCGGCGGCTCCGACCTCCACCTCACCGCCGGGCTGCCGCCGATGGTGCGGCTGCACGGGGAGGTGGAGCGCCTCGAGGGCTACCCCAAGCTCATGCCCGCGGAGCTGCAGAAGCTCATCTACTCGATCCTCACCCAGAAGCAGCGCGAGGCCTTCGAGACCAACCTCGAGTTCGACCTCTCCTACGCGGTGCCCGACGTCAGCCGCTTCCGCGTCAACGTCTTCCAGCAGCGCGGGTCGATGGGCGCGGTCATCCGCGCGATCCCCTTCGACATCGTCCCGCTCGAGAACCTCGGGATGCCGCCGCAGATCGCCAACTTCGCGCACCTGCCGAGGGGCTTCGTCCTCGTGACCGGGCCGACCGGCTCGGGCAAGTCGACGACGCTGGCCTCGCTCATCGACATCGTCAACCGCCAGCGGTCCTGCCACATCATGACCGTCGAGGACCCCATCGAGTTCCTCCACCGTCACCGCAAGTCGATCGTCAACCAGCGCGAGATCGGCAGCGACACGCTGTCGTTCGCCGCCGCGCTCAAGCACGCGCTGCGCCAGGACCCCGACGTCATCCTCGTCGGCGAGATGCGCGACCTCGAGACGATCCAGGTCGCGCTGACCGCCGCGGAGACCGGCCACCTCGTCTTCGGCACGCTGCACACCCAGGACGCCCCGCAGACCGTCGACCGCCTCATCGACGTCTTCCCGCCCCACCAGCAGGAGCAGATCCGCGTGATGCTCGGCGGCGCGCTGCAGGGCGTGGTCTGCCAGACGCTGCTCAAGACCCCCGACGGGCAGGGCCGGGTCGCCGCCACCGAGGTGATGATGGCCACGAGCGCGATCAAGAACCTCATCCGCGAGGGCAAGACCCACCAGATGTACTCCTCGATCCAGGCCGGCAAGCAGCACGGGATGATCACGATGGACCAGTCCCTCGCCGACCTCGTCAAGGCCGGCAAGGTCACCTACGACGCCGCCCTCGAGAAGTGCACCAACGTCGCGGACTTCAACCGCCTCGCCGGCCGCGCCTAGGAGCCCCTCATGGCCACGCTCTCCGCCGACAAGACGACGACCTACGAGTACACCGTCCGCGACCGCGCGGGCAAGACCCTCAAGGGCCAGCTCGACGCCCCCGATGACAAGGCCGTCGCCGCGAAGCTGCGGGAGATGGGCTACGCGCCGGTGTCGATCACCGAGTCCAAGGAGGGCAAGGGCCTCCAGCGCGAGCTCACCATCCCGGGGATGGGCGGCAACCGCGTCACCCTCAAGGACCTCGCGGTCTTCAGCCGGCAGTTCGCGACGATGATCGGCTCGGGCCTCTCGCTCGTGCGCTCGCTCAACATCCTCGCCGAGCAGACCGAGAGCCGGCGCCTCGCCGAGATCGTCGGGGAGGTCCGCACGCAGATCGAGCAGGGCCGGGCGCTGTCGGATGCCCTCGCCGACCACGAGGAGTTCCCCCGGCTCTACGTCGCGATGGTCCGCGCCGGGGAGACCGCGGGGCTGCTCGACCAGGTCCTGCTGCGCATCGCCGACACCCTCGAGAAGGACGTCGAGCTGCGCCGGCGCATCAAGTCGGCGCTGACCTACCCCGTCGTCGTGCTCGTCCTCGCGCTCATCCTCACGACGGTGATGCTCATCTTCATCGTCCCGGTCTTCGTCGGGATGTTCGAGGAGCTCGGCGGCGAGCTGCCGCTGCCCACCCGCGTGCTCCTCTTCCTGTCGAACGTCGTGACGTCGTTCTGGTGGCTGCTGCTCATCGCGCCGTTCGTGCTGTGGAAGGCCTTCACCTGGGCGCGCAAGCAGCCGGCGATCCGCTACCGCCTCGACGCCCTCAAGCTCAAGCTGCCGGTCTTCGGCAACCTCTTCCACAAGCTCGCCCTCGCCCGCTTCGCCCGCAACCTCGGCACCCTGCTCAAGGCCGGCGTGCCGATCCTCTCCGCGCTCGAGATCACCGCCGACGCGGTGAACAACGGCGTCATCAGCGAGGCGGTCACCGACGTCCAGCACGCCGTCAAGGAGGGCGAGAGCGTCGCCACGCCGCTCCAGAGCCACGCGGTCTTCCCGCCGATGGTCGTGCAGATGATCGCGGTGGGCGAGGAGACCGGGCAGATGGACGCGATGCTCATGAAGATCGCGGACTTCTACGACGACGAGGTCAGCGCGGCGACCGAGTCGCTCACCGCGATGCTCGAGCCGCTCATGATCGCCGTGCTCGGCGGCGTCGTCGGCGCGATGGTCATCGCGCTCTACATGCCGATGTTCCAGGTCTTCGACCTCATCGAGTAGGTCGTACCATCTGACCCGAGCGTCGGCATCGTGAGCGCGCAGCGCGACCCTGGCAGGGGTAGGTGCTACGGAGCATAAGAATTGTTCGACGCTGCGCTTGGCACCGTGTAACCTCTCGTTTAAGCCCGGATTCGTCAGGGAGCGGCACCGGCGGGGCCGCGCGCGACCCGGGAGGCCGACGCGGCGGGCCCCGCGGCGGCGCCGGAGGAGGAGCCATGCAGCCCAGGCGCATCGACGGGCTCGACGCTGACGCCCTTGCCGCGGTCCTCGACGACCTCGAGGCCGATCCTGGGGTGCGCTCGGTCCTCGTCCTCGCCGCGACGGCCACGCTCGCCGGCGCCGCCGGCCTCGACGCCGTCGTGCGAGGACGGCCCTGGCCGCTGCTCGGCGGGGTCTTCCCCCAGGTCTTCGTCGACGGCGCCACCCTCAGCGAGGGCATCGCCGTCGTCGGGCTGCCCGTGGGGCTGCGCACCGCGGTGATCGAGGGCCTCAGCGAGACGCCCGAGGTCGGCGCGATCCTCGAGGCCACCGTCGAGCCCGGCGGCTGCGACGGCGCGACGATCATCACGATCCTCGACGGGCTGGCCGAGCGCATCGAGCCGTTCCTCACCGCGGTGTTCGACCACATCGGCCCGTTCGCCTCCTACCTCGGAGGCGGCGCGGGCACCCTCGAGCTCGCCTCGGGGCCGTGCGTGCTCACCGGCGAGGGCCTGCTCGCCGACGCCGCGGTCGTCGGCATCCTCGACGCGCCCAGCGACGTCGGCATCGCCCACGGCTGGGTCCCCGTCGGCCCGCCCATGCAGGTCACCGCCGGGCAGGGCCGCCGCGTCGCCGAGCTCGACCACCGCCCCGCCGCCGAGGTCTACCTCGACGTCATCGAGGCCCACCTCGGCGCGCCCGTCGACCTCGAGCGCTTCGGCGAGCTCGCGCCCTCCTACCCCCTCGGCATCACCGGCCTCGACGGCGAGGTCGTCGTGCGCGACCCCATCGCCCTCGAGGACCAGGCGCTGATCTGCATCGCCGACGTCCCCCAGCGCGCCTTCGTGCGCATGCTCCACGGTGATGAGGCCGCGCTGCTCGCCGCCGCCGAGCGCAGCGCCGAGGGCGCGCGTGGACCGGGCGCCCCAGGCGTGGGGACCGGTGGGGACCTCACGGTGCTCTTCGACTGCATCTCACGGGTGCTGCACCTCGGGGAGCGCTTCGCCGAGGAGCTCGCGATCGCCGACCTCGGCCTGCCGCGCATCGGCGCGGCGACGATCGGGGAGGTCTGCAACCCCGGGGACCGCTTCCTCGAGTTCTACAACAAGACCATCGTCACCGGCCGGCTGCGCACGGGGGAGGGGGCCGGGCGGTGAGCGAGCGCGTCCGCGAGCAGGTCCTCCTCGAGATCGCCCTGTCGCTCGGGGGCGAGTCCGACCCCGAGCGGCTGCTCGAGGCGAGCCTGCCGCTCATCGCCCGGCGCACCGGCTCGCCGACCGTCGGGGTGCTGCGCCTCGACGAGGTGGGCGCCGAGACCGTCGCGATCACCCCGAAGGTGCTCGGCGCGCGCGCGTCGTGGCGCGACCTCGCCGCGCGCGTCGTGTCCTCGGCGCGGCGCGACGACCCCGAGGGTCCGCAGCAACGCGCGGCCTGGCAGGTCGACACCGACGCCGGCGTGGCCCACGTCTTCCGCCTGCCCGACTTCGGCGTGCTCGTCATCGTGCGTCCCACGCCCCTCGAGGAGAGCTTCGTCAAGGGCTTCACCCCCCTGGCCGACGTGCTCGCCCGCCCGCTCGTCGCCGCGGTCGAGCAGCGCCGGCGGCTCTCCGCGGAGCGCTCGGCGGCCGTGCTCGGCCTGCGCCAGCGCGGCCTCCTCGACGCCCTGCCCTTCCCGGCCTGGCTCGTCGACGACGAGGGCCGCTACGTCGAGGCCAACGACGCCTTCCACGCGATGGTCGGCCACGACGTCGGCGACATCGCCGGGCTCTCGCCGACCGACCTCGTGCCGGCCGCGCGCACCGACGGCTGCCTCGACAAGCTCGAGGCCGTCCTCGCCACCGGTGAGCCCCACCACGAGGAGCAGCGCGACCACACGAGCGGGCGGGTCCTCGAGCTCAACCTCACCCCGTACGTGGGCGAGGCCGGTGAGGTCATCGGCGTCGTCGGCTTCCAGCGCGACATCACCGACCGCCACGCGACGCTGGCCGAGCTCGAGGACCTCTCCCGCCTGCGCGAGCTGCTGACCTCGCTGGCCGTCGACTTCGTCAACACCCCGCTGCAGGAGGTCGACGCGGCGATCGACGACGCGCTCGCGCGCACCGGGGCCTTCGTCGAGGCCGACCGCTCGTACGTGTTCCGCTACGACTTCGAGGCCCACACGGCGTCGAACACCCACGAGTGGTGCGCGACGGGCATCGAGCCGATGATCGAGCACCTGCAGCAGGAGCCGATGTCGTCGTTCCCGCTCTGGCTCGACACGCACCTGCGCGGGGAGGTCATGCACTTCCCCGACGTCCTCGCCCTGCCCGAGCAGCACGAGGCACGCCAGATCCTCGAGCCGCAGGGCGTGCTCACGATCATCACCCTGCCGATGTTCGCCGACGGCGACTGCCTCGGCTTCGTCGGCTTCGACGCGGTCTCGGGCTACCGCACGTGGAGCCCCGAGGCCCGCGAGGTCCTCAAGGTCCTCGCCGAGCTCATCGCCAACGCCGAGCAGCGCCGCCGGCGCGAGGCCGACCTCGTCGCCGCCCGCGCCGAGGCCGAGGACGCCCGCGGCGGGCTCGAGCTCGCGCTGCGCTCGGGCAGCGGCGCGCTGTGGCACTACGACGCCGCGAGCGACGAGGCCCTGTGGTCGGGCGGGCTCGTCGCCCTCGCCGGCCAGGAGCCGGTGCCGCGGCGGGGCGGCGTCGAGGTGCTCTTCGACTTGATGGCGCCCGAGGAGGCGCTGCGCTTCGACGAGCGCTTCCGGGAGGTCATCGCCGGTGGCGCGCACCGCTTCGAGCTCGAGGCGACCCTGCGCCACGTCGACGGCCACGACGTCCCGGTGCGCTGCAAGGGCGCGATCGACCGCGACGACGACGGCCGGGCGCTGCGCGCGGCGGGCACCGTCGCCGACCTCACCCTGGCCAAGCAGGAGCAGGAGCGCGCCGCGCGGCGGCTGCGCTTCGAGGCGCTGCTCGTGGAGATCTCCGCGCGCTTCCTCGGCCCGGAGAGCTTCGACGACGCGCTCGAGCACGCCCTCGCCGACCTCGGCGAGGTCTACGGGGCGAGCCGCGTCGACATCCTCGAGATCGACGGCGCGACGCTCTCCAACACCCACGAGTGGTGCGCCCCCGGCGTCGCGCCGATGCGGCAGGACACCCAGGGCATCGCCCTCGAGGCGATCGCGTCGTCGGTGGCCAAGCTCGCCCGCGGCGAGACCCTCGCCGTGGGCGACGTCGACGCTCTGCCCGACGAGCGCTCGCTCGAGCGCGAGGTCCTCCAGCGCCAGGGGGTGCGCTCGCTCATCTCGCTGCCGCTGCTCATCGGCGGCGAGCTCCACGGCGCGATCGGCCTCGAGCACACCGAGCGGACCCACGCCTGGTCGCAGGAGGACCTCGGCCTGCTGCGCTCGGCCGCCGAGCTCATCGCCGGCGCGATCGCGCGGGCGCGCACCGAGGCCGAGCTCGTCGCCGCCCGGGAGGCCGCCGAGGCGGCCAGCGAGGCGAAGACCTGGCTGCTGTCGACGATCAGCCACGAGCTGCGCACGCCGATGAACGGCGTGCTCGGCATGGCCGACCTCGTCCTCGACGAGGAGCTCACCGGGCGCCAGCGCCGCCGCCTCGAGACCGTGCGCTCCTCGGCCCAGGGCCTGCTCGCCCAGCTCGACGACCTCCTCGACGTCGCGCGCATGGAGGGCGGCACCCTCGAGCTGCGGCCGCAGCCCACCGACGTGCGCGCCGTGCTCGACGACGTCGTCGCGCTCGCCCGCGTCGACGCCGAGCGCCGCGGGCTCGCGCTGTCGGCCACCGTCGCGCCCGGCGTGCCCGGCCTGCTCGAGGTCGACGAGGCCCGCCTGCGCCAGATCGTCGCCAACCTCACGGGCAACGCGGTGAAGTTCACCGAGGCCGGCTTCGTCGCCGTCGAGGCGGCACCGGGTGCGGCCGGCGAGGGGCTGCGGCTGCGGGTCAGCGACAGCGGCGTCGGCATCCCCGAGGCCGCCCGCGAGGAGGTCTTCCAGCCCTTCGTGCGCGTCGAGGACCTCGCGAGCCGGCGGGCCGGCGGCACCGGGCTGGGGCTGTCGATCGTGCGCGAGCTCGTCGAGCTCATGGGCGGGCGGATCGTCCTCGCCGACCGCCGCGGCGGGGGGACCGTCGTCACCGTCGACCTGCCGCTGCCCGCCGCGGAGGGGGCCGGGGGCGAGGCGCCCCCGCGCCCGGTGGCGACGCACGGCCTGCGGGTGCTCGTCGCCGACGACGACCCGGTCAACCGTGAGGTCCTCAGCGGCCACCTCGCCGAGTTCGGCTGCCGCGTGCGCACCGTCAACGACGGCGCCGAGGCCGTCGAGGTCGTCGCCCGCGAGCCCGTCGACGTCGTGCTCATGGACTGCTACATGCCCAACCTCGACGGCTTCGCCGCGGCACGGGCGATCCGCGAGCTGCCCGAGGTCCGCCCCGACCTTCCGGTCCTCGCGATCACCGCCGACGCCTCGGGGCACAACCTCGCCGCGTGCCACGACGCCGGGATGGACGACGTCATCGTCAAGCCCGTCGGGCGCAGCGGGCTGCTCTCGGCGATCGGCGCGAGCCTGCGCCACGAGGGCGCTGCGACGCCCACCGCCCCCGGTGGCGGTCCCGACGCCGCCGAGGCGGGCGCGACGGGCTCCGGCGTCGACGACGGCGAGCCCGTGCTCGACCTCACGCCCCTCGAGGGCCTGCGCCACCGCCAGAGCGGGCACGGCTCGCTGGCGGCGAGGCTCACCGACCTCTTCCTCGAGCAGGCGCCGCGCTACGTCGAGCAGCTCGACACCGCCGCGCGGGACGGCGACGCCGAGAGCTTCCACGTCGCTGCGCACACCCTGAAGTCCAACGCCGCGACGCTCGGCCTGCGCCGGCTGCGCGAGCTCGCCGCGCTCGCCGAGGCCGAGGCCAAGCGCGCCGGCGCCGACGCCGACCAGACCACGCTGGCCAAGCGCCTCGCCGCCGAGGCCGACGAGGCGCTCGAGGCCCTCGGGCGCCTGCGCGATGACGGCTGGCTCGAGGCGGCGTCGTGACCCTCGCCGAGCAGGGCGCCGTCGAGGGCGACGCCCAGCCGACGGAGGCCCCGCGCGTCCTCGTCGTCGACGACGACCCGCTCATGCGGGCGCTGGCCGCCGACGTCCTGCGCGACGGCGGCCACAGCGTCGCCGAGGCCGCCGACGCCGCGGCCGCGCGCACGATCCTCAGCCGCGAGCGCGTCGACCTCGTCGTCCTCGATGTCCTCATGCCGACGACCTCCGGGCTCGAGCTCTGCGCCTGGCTGCGCGCCTGGCCCCCGACCGAGCACGTGCCGGTGCTCGTGCTCACCGGCCTCGAGCACGCCGAGGTCGTCGCCCGCGCCTTCGACGCCGGGGCGACCGACTTCCTGCGCAAGCCCTTCGAGCCGGCGATCCTCCTGCACCGGGTGCAGTTCTCCCTGCGGGCGGCGCGCAGCGTCCAGGAGCTGGCCGCCAGCGAGGCCGCCCTCGCCGAGGCCCAGCGCATCGCGCGGATGGGCTCCTTCGTCCTCGACGTCGAGCGGGGGGTGCTCAGCGCCTCCGCCGAGCTCGCGCGGATGCTCGGCCGCCCCGACGCCCCCGCCGAGCTCGCCTGGTCGGCGGTCCTCGAGCGCGTCCACCCCGACGACCGCGAGGCGGTGGCCGCCGCCCACGGGCCCTCGCGCCCGCCGCGGCACGAGGGCGAGCTCGACCTGCACTTCCGGCTCGGCTCGCAGGCCGCACCGCCGACGTGGGTCCACGAGCTCGCCGTCGTGGCCGACGACGCCGCCGGCTCCCTCGTGCGGGGGACGCTGCAGGACGTCACCACGCAGCGCCACCGCGAGGAGCGCGCCGAGTACCTCGCCAGCCACGACCTCGCCACCGGGCTGCTCAACCGCAGCGGCATCCTGCGCCACGTCGAGTGGCGCCTCGCCGGCGGGCGTCCCGCCGGCGGGCGCGCCGCGATCGTGAGCGTCGCGCTGCAGCGCTTCGACGAGCTCACCGGGCGCCTCGGCGCCGAGCGCGCCGACATGCTCCTGCGCGAGGCCGCCCAGCGGCTGCGCCGCTCGTGCGTCTGCGAGGGCATCAACGGTGGGCCGTCGGCGGCCGCGCGGACCGGCCCGGCGACGTTCAGCCTCCTCTTCGAGCGCCTCGCGGGCGAGGAGGACGCGATCGCCTGCGCCCGCGCGCTCGTCGGGCTGTTCGCCCCCCCGCTGGAGTTCGGCGAGCATGCCGTCCACGTCGACGCGCGGGCGGGCGTGGCCGTGCACCCCGACGACGGCGCCTCGGCCTCCGCACTCCTGCGCGCCGCCGACGCCGCCCTGCACCATCCCGGCGCCGAGGGGTCGCCCGTCCGGCGCTACGAGCCGGGCCTCGGCGTCGAGGCCGAGCAGCGCCTGCGCCTCGAGCGCGACCTGCGCGCGGCGATCGACCGCCGCGAGATCGCGGTGCACTTCCAGCCCCAGGTCGGCCCCGACGGCACGGTCATCGCCGTCGAGGCGCTCGCGCGCTGGGAGCACCCCACCCAGGGCGCGATCCCCCCGGCGGACTTCATCCCCGTCGCCGAGGACAGCGGCCTCATCCACGCCCTCGGCAGGCAGGTCCTCGAGACCGCGCTCGGCCACCTCGCCGCGTGGCGCCGCGACGGCGCGGCGGTGCGCCTCGCGGTCAACCTCTCCGCCTCCCAGCTCGCCGAGAGCGACCTCGTCGGCCTCGTCGCGCGCGCCCTCGACCGCCACGGCCTCGACGGCAGCGCCCTCGAGATCGAGGTCACCGAGCACGTCCTCCTCGACGAGGGCTGGCAGGTGCAGCGCAACCTCGACGGCCTCGCCGCGCTCGGCACGAGCCTCGCGCTCGACGACTTCGGCACCGGCTACTCCTCGCTGAGCTACCTCGCGAGGCTGCCCCTCGACGCGCTCAAGGTCGACCGGACCTTCGTCGCTCGCCTCGACCAGCCGGCGACGCGCTCGGTCGTGCGCTCGATCATCGCCCTGGCCGAGGGGCTCGGGCTGCGCACCATCGCCGAGGGCGTCGAGACCCCCGAGCAGGCCGAGATCCTCCGCGAGGAGGGCTGCGACGCGCTGCAGGGCTACCTCATCGGCCGTCCCGGCCCCGCCGACCGCCTGCCGCCGGTCCTGCGCGAGGCGCTGCGCCCCCGCTAGCGGCGACGTCGCCGCGCGGTGCTTGGCCCGCCTCGCCGGTCGCGCGGCGCGCTGGCTCGGACAGCCGCACGCGCTGCGCGGAGCGTGAGGTCCCTGAGCACGCGCTGCGAAGGTCCCGTTCGCTATGGCCGTTCGTCCTGCACTGCGCATCGCCCACGAAAAACTATAGGTAGAATCAACGCTATAGGGTATAGTGACGCTCGGTGACCGCGAGAGCTCGGAGCGCAGATGCAGACCCAGTCGATGTGGAACCGGCTCGACGAGCTCTCCGAGCTCGGGCTGTCGTCGTTCGAGGCCAACGGCACCCGCGCGCAGCTCGCCGTCGTCATCGACGGCAGCCTGCCCAAGGCCGGTGACCTCATCCCGGCCGGCTACCGCGAGAGCGAGGCGGCGTGGCTGCCCTGGGACATGCGGGCGCGACTGCTGCTGCGCTCCGAGCGCGCCCAGGCCGGCGCCGAGCACCGCCTCGAGGTCGCGCCGGGACGGGAGATCATCGGCACGACCCTGCGCGTCGGCGACCTCCACCTCGGCGTGCTCGCCGGGGAGATCCCCGCCGGTGGGGCGCTGCCGTGGTCGCCGGTGACCGCCGCGCGCATCGCCAATGGCCTTGCCCGCTCGCTCGCGCCGCGTCTCAGCGCCGCCTGGAGCGAGGCGCTCTCCGCCCAGCAGCGCACCTCGATGTTCCAGCTCGCCCTCGAGCGACTCGGCGGCGGCAGCGAGGACGTCGCGCTGCTGCGCGGCGAGGAGGACGGCGCCTCGCCGCACTTCCGCGGCGAGGTCCGCCAGGCGGGCGCCTCGGTGTCCTACTCCTACTTCGGCCGCGTCGAGGGCGGGCCCTGCCCGCCGTCGCTCGCCACGCTCGTCGCCGCGAGCGTGCGGCGCTACCTGGGTGAGCTGCCCGACCCCGACCCCTCGACGGTCATCGACGCCGTCCACGCCGACGTCGCCGAGCTCCTCGAGCACGTGGGCGCCCGCTGCGACCTCACCGTCGTCGTCCCGACCTCCGGCGAGCTCGTCGCGGTGTCGAGCACGTCGGCGGCGGTCGTGGCCCTCGGCCACGACGGCCGGGTGCGCGACGGGGTGAGCAGCACCGGCCCGACCCTCGAGGGGGCGATGCTCAAGGGGCGGGCGACCGAGACCGTCCCGCTTCCCGGCGGTGGCTACCTCGTCGCCACCGACGCCGTGACGAACCTCAGCGAGCTTGTCGGCTATAGCGCTCATGTCGCGTGCGAGACCCAGCGGCCGGTCGACATCGCTGTGAGTCTGCGCGAGGCGATGGTGGCCGCGAGGCGCCGTCAGCCCTCGACCGTCCTCGCCCACGCGATAGGGTAAGGAGAGTGGGCGCCATCGCGGGGTCACCGCGAGTCGTACAGGGAGGGTTCACGAGGATGGCCGACGCCGACCTTCCGGTCTCCGAGCTCGTCGCGCAGATCCGCGCTGAGCGTCGGCTCACCCAGGAGGGCCTCGCCCGCGAGCTCGGCGTCTCCTTCTCCACGGTCAACGCCTGGGAGGCCGGGCGCAGCCAGCCCAAGCCCCGCCACCTCCGGCGTCTCGAGGACCTCGCCGCCGAGAGCGCCGGCCCCGATCCCGCCGAGCCCGACGCCGTGCACGTCCTCTGCGTCGACGACTCACCGGTCGACCTCGAGCTGCTCGCCAGCCACGTGCGCGACGCCGGCGCCGTGCTCGGGCTCAACCTCAAGGTCATCACCGAGACCGACGCGATGCGCGCGCTCATCACCCTCGGCCGCGTCGAGCCGGCGGTGGCCTTCGTCGACATCGTCATGCCCGGCCTCGACGGCTTCACCCTCGCCGACCGCATCCGCGAGATGCCCGACGTGCGCATCGGCCGCCTCGTGCTCGTCACCGCCCAGCGCGACGAGGGGATCGACGCCAAGGCCGCCGAGCGCGGGCTGCTCGTCCTCGACAAGCCGATCTCCATCGGCGACGTCGGCACCGCGCTGCGCCAGGGCGGGGTCAGCCTCGCCCAGGCCGGCTGAGCGAGTTCACCGCCAACGGCTCAAGTGGCGGCGCGTCCCTGCCGATGGGTGGGGTGTACGCGCAAGTCGCTGGAGCAGAACGGGCGAACTCGTCGTGAGACGGGGAAGCAACGCCACGGGACCCACCGCCATCATCGTCATTTGCGTTCAGGGTCAGCCGGGCTGCCTCGCACCATGACTCGCGTCCTCGGCCACCGCGCAGGCGGCACCGAGACCTGCGACTTGCACCGCAAACGAGCACCGGAGGTGCAAGTACATGAGCGTTATCTGGAAGCGCATCGACGAGAAGGACGAGGGGTTCACCCTCATCGAGCTCCTCGTCGTCGTCATCATCATCGGCATCCTGGCCGCGATCGCCATTCCACTGTTCCTCAACCAGCGCGACAGTGCGAACCGGGCGCAGGTCGAATCCGACCTTCGCAATGTGGCGATTGATATGGAAACGCACTACACAACCTACAGTGACTATCCAACTGGGCTCGACGGCTACACGAGCGGCGACACCGAAATCGT
>Ga0207421_10006525_pt1 | contig 12695 bp, 18 predicted proteins | sample SodLakKL_010_SED_4_FD_187542 | JGI IMG/M metagenome (GOLD analysis project Ga0207421, IMG submission 187542) | Alkaline sediment microbial communities from Lake Tanatar, Kulunda Steppe, Russia - 8KL_010_SED (SPAdes) (version 2) | ecosystem: Environmental > Aquatic > Non-marine Saline and... | reverse complement strand
GTTACCTCGCCTGCTATCTTTTTATACCTATAAGGAGCACTTCCTGCCTGCCGCAAGCCGAGAGTTTTTCTTGTTGCTTTGTTGACTAAGTTATGCCGCCGTGCCGACGGTCTGTATGGCTGGCCTGGTCTCACATCTTTTATCATGACGACACCGTAGGTAAGTTAGATAAATTGCCTTCGGGATATATCTGATAAACATAAACGCCGTGCGGTTTAGGAATTATAATAGGATCTTCTTCTGTGCCTTTGTTTTCCTCTTTTACATGTATGGTAACCTGATCGAAACCGTTTACCGTCCCTATATCGCCAACCTCCGGTATGTTTACATTATCTCTCGGCGGTGTGTAGGAAAAGTGAAGTATAACTTCGACAGCGTCGTCACCTTCGGCATCCTGAGCAGGGCCAAAGTCCATACCCTCATACATAAGACAATGCTCCTCTGCGGTTATGCTTGAGCTTTGTGTTTGGCTTGCGTGGACTTCTACGGTTACCTGCGAACTATTTATAAAGCCTGTCAGCCCGTGCAAATGACTAATGTTCGCCGTAAAGTTGGAGGCACTCATAATATGCCTGTTCTGCCAGTTAAAAGCAGGCACTATTATGTCCGTCCCCTGAACACCTTCGCCGTCGAAGTTTATAAGCCCGTCAGCCTCACTGTAAGTCGTTCCGCTTGTCGATATGGTAGATATGGCGTTATTTACATGCCGAGTATCGCCTCGTGTTGTTCCGCTTGACTCAGTATCACCTATGGTAACATTAAGCCTCGGCGATCTGTCGGCTGGCTGTCTCGTTCCATAAGTCGCCCTACAGTCCCATATACCATCGCCGTCCTCTACAGACTCATCGGTTACCTGCACATTAGTCAAAGGAAATCCGTCATAGCTGCTGTTGAGAAAGTCACCGAAAGAGTCTAATATAGTGCTTAAACTGTCAGTGCCGAACCCTTTATATAAAAGTTCACGATAACGCCGTTGTCCGAAACCGCCCTCCCAGTTGCTAACCGGGATGAACCAGCAGCCGTTATATTTAGTATATCCTGAACTAAAGTCAGTCATTATTAACTCCCGTAAACCATACTGCCGCTATCTTCTGAGCGGCGTATTAACTGTCTTGTGTTCTCGGCGATAGTTCGTGTGTTCTTCTCTATCTGCTGCTCCGTGCGGTTACCTACCATCCTGCCTAAAGCGTACGGCCCGACAGCACCGACTCCGGCTTGACGGACACGCTGGACATCCATCATTCCTATTAGCTCTTGTATTTCCTTTTTCTGCTCCTCGAATGTCGGTACTTCCATACCGTCAAGTAAGTCTTTGACTGTCTGAAGCGTCTTTATAGCCTCTTGTCGTTCTTCAAGTAATTGTTTGATACGCTCTTTATGTGCTTCTTCGTTTGCATCCATTAGCTGCTTTTTAAGTTGGTCGATTTGCCGTCTTTGCTTTTCAAACTCCTCCTCAAGCAGTTTTCTTTGATAACTATAAAGCGGATCTATGTCTCGCATTCTCTCTAAGTGATATTCGTCGAGCATTTTATTAAGAGCGTCAAAGTCCTCTACGCCCGGAGCTATTAACTCACCTAAACCCGGAACTTTCTCAGCTATCCAAGACAGTCGCCTCGACATCCGCCACCAAGCATCCTCCCATGCCGCACTCCAGCCTGCAGAAGCTATATTGGTTGTTTTCATAATATATTCTGCCATATGAGTCCAGGCCCTGTTCATTCTACGCTGCCCCTCAAGCGTCAGTTGTGTCAGGTGATGCCATACGCCCTCCCAACCCATCTTTATGTCAGCAAAAGCAACCTGAGCTGAGTTAGCGAATAAATCCCATGCCGCCTTAAAGTCACCTACTACAAATGCTTTTGCTAAATATCCTAAAAAGTCCCTTAGATAATTACCCGCCGACTGTAAGACATTACTCACCCATTCAATAGAGCCACCGAGTTTAACGAACCCCGCCGCAACGGTTGCAACGGCTATAACTTTCCAGCTTAATATAGCCTTTAACGCTCCGAGTATTCCCAGCAGTGCCTTAGCAGGGACTATCATTATGCCTAAACTCCAAGCGGCTATCTTAAACGCACCGCCGACAGCCATTAAAGCACCACCAATGCCTAACAAAGCAGTGCTCGAAAGCCCCGCTATGTGTATCATGTCATGGTTGTCTTTTATCCAATCTCTGGCGGCACTGGTAATTTTAACCATAGAATAAGTTACTCTGGTTATCGCCGGTTCAAGCGAACTGCCTACCTCAACATACAAACTCCGCATAGCATATCTTACTAAAGTAAGAGCGTCCCTCTGTCTTGCGGCGGCGTCGGCCTGTTCCTGAGTTACCACCAAGCCATACTCACGGGCCGTTTCCATTAACTGCTCGTAGTTGTCTATTAAAGGTAATATCTGTTGTCCGCTCCTGCCTAAAAGCCTTTGAGCAATAGCCGCCCGTCGTGACTCGTCAGCTACGCCTCCAAGTCGTGTTAAGATAAGTTCAAACTGCTCCTCTGGAGCCTGCCCTCTTATGTCATCAAGGGCAATACCCAAGTCCTCAAAGCCGTAAGCGGCGGTAGTCAAACCTCTTTCAAAGTCGTAAATTGACGCTGCCATCCGGCGAAAGATACGCTCTAAATTATCTAAAGAACCGCCGCTGCGCTGTGCAGCGAAGTCCATTTTAGACAGCCATTCAACAGAAGCACCCGTCCGCTGGTTGAGCTTTTCCAGCCTGTCCCCAGTCTGCATAAAACTCCTTGACATACCAGCCAGAACACCGCCGATAGCAACGCCGGCCATCATAAACCGACGGCCAATACCCATTAACCTGTCACCGAATGCACTTAGTTGATACTGTGCACGGCGAAGCCCTCTTAATAGCTGGCTCTTGTCGGCGTGAAGTTCAACAACAGCACGCCCCGCCCTTATGCCTCTTGCTTGTGCCATATCGTTTATTCCTTTGCTCAACAACCTGGTGCGTTATCGGCAGCTCTTTCATTTTATTGGTTACTGTCTTTTTCAAAATATGATAGTCGTGTAATACCAAATTCCCGTTGCGAAACAGATACCCCCATTGTGCAGGACTTATATCGGTAAAGCATTCAGGGACAAACCGTGGCCGCTCAAATCTGCTTTCTATCGGCTTTGTCCGTTCCATGATAAGGTACTTGCCTTTTAACCAGCATCTTGCGATCCATCCCGGCCATAGTTTCGCAAGCCGCCTGCCGTTTTCGTACTCACGCTTATTAGCGTCATCGTTTCGCCTGTTGCGGCCTTTGGCGTTCAAAACCTTGACTACATAGTTAGGGTCTTTGCTGTACACAAACACATCACGAGTAGAGCCGCTTCCTAAAAACTCACCTAACATAGTCAGCCTTTCATAAAAGCCCGGCAAGCATCTACAGAGCCCTTTTCCGACTTCTCATAAAACGGATGAAAGTCAGAAACATCCGTCCGTTTAGCGTCATTTTTCTTCATGTGCGGCACGGCGTTAATGTGCATCAAGCTTGCCGTATGGTTCCAGCTTTCATTCTGCTTGGCCTCTGCCATAGTCAAAAGCTCCCAGTAAGTAAACGGCGACGGGTCAAGCCCCAGAATCCCCGCTAATCGGTAGATTGCAGTCCAGAAAGCTCCTTCGCTATCACACTTTGCACATCTATCGAGTCTATTTTGGCTTCTGCCTGCTTTTGAGCTTCGCTTAGAATCGCCTGCATCTTGCCCACCGCCTTTGCATTTGCGGCAAGGCCGCGGGCCGTGAAAAAAAGCTGCAATTCATTAACCAAAGCCTCCTGTGCCTTGCCAAGCACATCACCGCCTACCGCCTCGGCAAAGTCTTCCTCCGTTACGGCCTGCTGTTCGGCCTGTCTGGATATAATGTTCCAGATAACCGCAACCATAAAGATAGGATCGGTGTATAGCTTGGTAATGAAACTGTCGTCTTCGACGGATATGTCAAGTTCTGCTTTTATCCGTTTGAGAGCACCTATAGTAAGGTTAAGCTCCCACCTGCGTTGCTGCGTGTCGGTAAAGTATTGCATTACTTAGTCTCCCAGTTGCCGCCGTGGTAATGCTGAGCGGTAAACTCAACAGTAACAACATCTTGTAGCGGCTGACTTATATTGAAACCGGTAACGGTAAAGTTGCCCTCTGCCCCTTCTGAACCTGTTTCAAGCTTGTTACTAAGAGCCGCCATAGTGACTATAGAGCCCTCAAGATAAGCGTCCCTTAAAGCTTCAAATGCGTCATTCGAAGCAGCATCTACATTCACAGTTCCGGTAATCTCTATGTTTTTAGATGTTTTGCGGTTTCGCTCGGCCCTGCTCGACCTATCCGAAAAACTGGCTTGGTCAGAGGACATTGTTACAGTAACCTCATCTACAGTTTTAAGCTCATTGTCAGCCGAGTATGTCGCCAGCGTATCAGCGTCACCGGCCTCGACTACATATAAGCCGCCTTCCTGTCCTATTTTATAATCAGGCATAATTTAGCTCCTTATAATTCAGTGCCTTCGACTTCATACCATTTATAATTCGCCTCTTGGTCGTCATCTTCCCAGTGATACAGCATAGCCGTAAAGTCTATAGTCTGGCCGTCCGTCAAAGGCTGGTTGTGCACCAGTTCAGTAACTTCAAAGTTGCCTAAAACGCCTTTCGTGGCGATAGTTCCGGACGGAGCCGTTGCGTCGTGCTTAGCAGTAAGCACCGCTATAGTAACTACCTCATTATTGGTGTAGGAATCCATCAAATCCTGCAAAGCACCAGTGCTGGTAGTGCCCTCTTTGTAAGTAATGGTTCCCGAAACCTCACACGACTGAGTAGCCTGTCTATTCTTGGTATATGACGACTCTCTGTTATTTATCTCGGCGGATGTGCTGTCCATGTCAACATCGACATCCTCGACTACCTCAAGCTCCACTAATGCATCCGGTAGCTGAACAGTCTCGGCAGTGTCAGCCGTTTTGATATACAGCCCGCCTTCTTTACCTATCCAATATTTCGGCATCGTTTTGCTCCTTATTCAACGCCTCTAATTCTTCTTCATTGCCTATTTTTGCAGTGCCCTTTATTGAGTAATGCCTCGGCCCCTTTAGTTTCTTTTTACCAACTAAAGCAACTTCACCGGAGCCAACCCAAATAACACCTTTATCTGTTCTCATTTATAAGTTCTCCTTTCAGCCGCACGCCATACCTGTCGCTGTCTTTGCGGCTTCAGTTCGTCACGGGCAGCGTTACGCATATACGACCGCTCCCGATAAAAGCCGGGATGTAAAATGCCCCTGTCCGCGTAATCGCTGTACTGCCTTTTTAATCTGGCCACACCGCCGTATTCCAGCAGCTCAGGAACGGTAAAGTTCGACCACGGCTGCCACTTAAATAAAAGCGGCCCGACAACTACGGAATGCTCCGACCTGTCGAATGCGTATCTAATCTGTCTTAACCCTCGGTTGCCCTTTGAAACGGGAGCACCTTCTTTGCCGGACTGGAGCCTACGCCTTGCGTTGCGTCTTATATTCATACCCTGAAAACGCAGGTAATGATAAGTCAGCTTATCCAGCCTCCGCCTTACATGCGGTGAGTTGAAGTTAGCAAATTGTTTTAAGTTCAAATTAAACACGATAAGTTAGCGAAACTACTCCTATGTACTGGTTTAACCTATTAGCTGAATTCGAACCGCTCACAGTGCCGTATTCAACTTCCATACATATCGCGTAATATGGCGGCTCTAAGTCCACCGTATGGCCGGTAAAGTGATCAGCAATAGCCTCAAGCGTGCTCACCATGTCATCAGCCTCGTCAACAGTTAATTGAACGAACCTCTTTACAAGCTGTATCTGTATTTGAGGTGACTTAACATGCCCGCTTCTGTCCTGCCGGGTAATCTCCGCTAAAGAGGTATAAACATTGGCATAGCTTGTATTAAATTCAAGCTCATCAATGTTATACACCGGCTCCCATGTTCTATTGACAACATCAATACCTAAAGTCTCGGCGTTGTCGGTAAGCTCGGTATGCACGCCTTTTGCAATATCAACTAACATCTTTACCTATCCTCTTTGTGTGGACTCTTATACCTGCCCCGCTTTCACGCCAGACTACATTGTTATTATCCGGCAATGCCTGGTATGCGGTGTTCTCGCAGTCAACAATTAAGTCACCCCTTTGAGGTGAATCAAAGTAATGCTCAAACTCCGAAGCGTTAAATATCCAGTCAATGCCAGACCATGTAGTCATAGTGTCGGCCTCGGTTAATGCGGACTTTTCATATTGCCCGCGATAGGCGGTAAGCTCGGCGGAGTCATTGCCCCGCCGAACTTCCACCTTTTCGCCCGCTGCCTCACGCAGTATGCAGTTTAAAGTAACGGCACTTTCGCGTAACATTAAAATGCAATCTCCATTTTTGGTTTGGCTACATCCGTTGTCTCGTTGTTGGCGTGGTGGCCTACAACGGCAAGACGGATATATTTCCCGACATCGTTAGGAAGCTTTGCGGTTTTAGTTTCAGCGTCAGCCGCGTTGCCGGTGTTTCCGGTTTGCACGACAACGCCCTCTAAAATAGTGTCCCATGAAGAATCGTCATCGCTCGACTGAATATTGTAGCTCAGTGTCTCGCCGTCTACGAGCTTTGACGCCGGTGTAGAGGTAGAGCCCTCAAACTCAGGAGCTGCTATAGCCACCTCAACATCAGCTAAAAAAGCGTTGTTGACATAATCTTCGCGTATCTTAATTGAGTCGGTAGTAGTGGTGTTAGTGCCGCTTGCTTGATGTGCAGCCCATTCACCATCAACTACCAACTTCGCGTCTCTTCTTTTATAACTCATTGTTAATCTCCTTATGCAGCTTCGTCGTTATTAATAGAGTCGGTTACAGCTATCGGAACGCCGCCAACGCTGTCCGGTATCGGTGCAGGTGCACCTGTTGCGTTTGTTGCCTGGCGGCTCTCACGCAGCAGTTGCAGACTACGGGGATTCATTAGCAGGACATCCGGCTGTACACCGGCGGGGAACTGAAACAGAAGCTCGTAAATCAAATCGTCTGTAAGTTCATGGCCGCTTGTGGTATCAACATTTTTAATCCTGCCGACTGAGTAAACAGATCCAACCTGAACGCCTATCCGGGCAAGAATCTCCTGAATATAAGAAGTCATCGGCTGGTTGTTCTCGCCGTTCATCTGTTGGGTTGTTACATCGGTTAGCTCAAATGTCCCGTTGCGGCCTATGACCCACTGGACATCTTTATTGCCCCATTTAACAGCCCATACACTGGATCGGTTTGTCGAACCACCGGCGTCAACTTCCATGTTGGCAGCGTCGTAAACATCAAGTAAGCCTGGACTGCCTTTAGAGCCGCCGGAAGCTGCACGGCCATAATAGAACTGGCGACCCAGCTGCTGCATAGCTCCCTCAGTTATAGCCTCAGCCTCTTCTGCAATATAGGCGACAGGCCCGTCTTCAGAATCATCCGCTACCGCCTTGTCACAAACCCACTTAGGATTGAAAATAAATGTTTCTATCCTGCGGTTTTCGATTTTCTGCTTACCCGGCGTAGAACCGTCGTTGGCGTCACGCCAGTAGTCACCTCCGGGCAAACCGACTCTTATTTTAGTTTTATAGCTTGTGCCGCTAATAGTTCTTGCGGCGGCTATCCGCACTTCCGGCGTGGCTTTTGAAGTCTCGTCAATAAGACCTACCAGCTCGTCAGTGCCTGTTCTTTTTGCAATGTCTAACATTGTTGGATATGACATCGTTATTGCTCCTTATTTAGCTTCTTTTTAAGTGCTTCGCGGAACAGCCTCTGGTTATCACTTAACCCATCCTTAACAGGTGTGACTTTTTCGGCTTCCGCTTCGGAAACAGGCGACTCGCCCATCTCCATAGATTCGAGCTTCTTGCAAAGCTCCTCGTTCTGCTTTCGCAACTGCCCGACATAAAGCACAAGAGCGTCTGTAAAGCTGAAACCGTCGGCATAGAACTTTGCTCCCTGTTCATCACCGAAAGTTTCCATAAAGAACTTCAATTCGCTCCTGTCGTCGAGTTGCTCGGCAGTCGGCTCATCATCTACGCCTTCGACATCAACGGCCTCGGCCTCTGTGTCCGGCTCAGATTCAACGCCAGCTTCAACGGCATCCGCCTCAGCTTCTAATTCAGTTTCAACGCCTTCCGGCTCCACTTTCTTTTCTTCATTTTTCATTTCAGTAGTCTCCATAAAATTAACTTTTATCTCTTTATTCTCATCTTTGAATTGTGTGGATGTATTCCTATCAGCACCGTAAGGACAGACGGCGATGCCCCTTAACGGCCACTGTCTAAAAATGGTTGCCGGCCCGTCTAAGTCATAGCCGTTTACATAGGCGGTGCTTCCCTCCGGCACTTGCTCAATCACTATCCCGTCCCCGCCGAATGAAATAGACGCCTCATACGGAACTCCGGCGTTTGCCTTATCAATTACCTCTTGAGCCTTATCCGTAGCGGAGGTAGGCGTAAGTGCACCGTGAACCGTCAAGCCGTTCTCGTCGGTGTTGAATTTGTTTGCATAGCCCAAAATAGTGTTTGAATCGTGGGCGTAGTCTATAGGAAGCTTAGCTTTGTGCATGTTAAGCCCATCCATATCGTGAACCGCTTTACCCCAAAACCAATGCTCTATAGGCTGAGCCGTCCTTGCCATCATCTTGAAGGGAACGCTTTTAGCCCCCTCGCCGTTTGAGCGAAACTCAAATTGGCCTTCAAAATGGCACGCCTTTGCCGGTATCTGTTTACTGTTCATTATTGACTCCTAAATTGTCCATTAACTCTTTTTCTTTCTGTAATTGTTTTATAATCTCGTGGAAATCACGCCCCTGTGACTTGAGTATTTCCTCCCGTGAAGCCAGCCCGTAATCTATCGCCAGTGTGTTTGCCTTCACCTCTTTGAGCGGGTCAATCCACGGAACACCCGTAGCTATCCATTCCCATTTAATATCCTGCCAGCTCATGCGGTCAGGAAGCTCAAGCTCGCCCGCTAAGTAGTCTTTGTAGAGCCTCCAGTTAGTGAGCTTATTTAAAATCTCCCGTAAGCCCTCTCGCTTGCCGTTTGCAGACTTTTCATATTGCAGCCACGCCTGCCGCTGGCCTGAATAGTTGGTGTGAGCTTCGTCAAAGAATGAATAAGGAATGTCCAGCCCTTTAAGTGCCAGCATTGTCATCTTCTCTGAAAAGTTCTGGAACTCCTGAGAAGGGTTGCGACTCTCTACGACATCCATTTTTTCGCCCTCGGCCAAGTCCACATGGAACGGCCCGCCGGTAACTTTAAGTGGTGGAGCGTCCTGATTTTCTTCCTCATTTTCGGCGTCAAAATCAGTACCAAACGCCTGGTGACTCTCGCGGTAGGTAACCAGCCCGAATATCTGAGCAACTTTCATCTTAGCCAGTGCGTATTCGTGGCTTTCATACAAGTCACTCATTGCGTTAATACATGAAGAAAGAGGCGTTATCCCCCGCCACTGATCCAACCTTGTATAATATGCCCTGTGAAGCAGATACTCCCAGCGAACCATCCGCTCATATTCAAACGAAAGTATCTTGCCTCGTTTATGAACAGCGGCGTATCTCGGCGTTGTGTTCCTGAATCCTATACCGTGAATCCAGTCTAGCTCTTTATACCTTTGCGGTATTTCACCTCGGCGAGGAGTCTTTATCCTGTCACCCTCTATGCCCTGAACCCTGCCGTCCTTTAACATTAAGACAAAAGCGTCGCCGTCAATTACAGAGCATGTTTCTAGCAAACGAATGAACCTGCTCATACTCAGCTTTGAGTTAAAAGAGAAGTTTTCAGCCCTGCACCACCGCTTCGCCCATTGGCTTAAATACTCATTAAAGCCGTCGTCTTCGGTGGTAGGCATGAAGTTAAAGCTTGACACATAATCAAGGTGTTTATTTATCGCCCACGCCGCCAGAGAGTAGTTACGGTTAGCTTCTCTGGCTCGCGTTAAGAGCTTGGCTCTTTCGTGCGGCTTTAGTGTCTTATCCTCGCTTTTTAGCTGGATAGGTATCATCCTGCGATTCTTTGACGACTTGGCCGCGTCGTAACCGAATTTATGTAATAATCCTTTTATCATAGCAGCCTCAACTTAAATCAATCCTTCGAACCTCCGGCCTGTCACCCTTTTGCAATGCAACTTTCCGCTCCCATTTAGCGTGCTTCTTTTCCAAGTCCCCAAAAGTCACACTCTGGCCGTCAACGGTGATCCGTTGCTTACCGCCTGCCTTATGAAGTAAGTCTGCATAATACTGTAGCATCTTGTCTGCCTGAGTCATTTTTGCCCCCAAATAAAAAAGCCCTGTCCGGCATGCTATAAAGCACACAAGACAGGGCTTCGTTTGTTACGATTGTCCCTGAAGGAACTATTTAATTTTTAATTATTTATTTTTGCCGTTTTTCCGGTTTTACGGACTCTTCAACGCTGGCGTTCACATAAACGCCATCATGGATATTGAACTGGACTTTACCGTGAAAGCCCGCTAAATGAGCGGCAAGCTGGTTGCCCACTAGGTTTACAAGGTCTTTCTTTTCTTTTTGCGATAACTCTTTCATGCAAGCTGCCTCACCCTTCTTTTACGAACCCTGCGAACCCCGACAGGCTGGCGAACCACCTGAACGCCTACCATTGAAGCGGCGGCACCGCAGCCGGTTATACAGTCAAACCAGTGGTTATCCGGCTTTGACGGCGGCAGCTTCCATTCGTCAACTTTGCGGCCTCGGCCCTCGGTTCTGATTCTAAACTCCGCCGCCAAATGCTCCGCCAACAACCTATGCCTGCCGGGTTTGCCACCGAATAAGCTTAAACATTTAGCGTCCCCCATTGCCGTTTTAAGACACTGATGAACGAATGACTTCCAGTAATTAGTATCTATAACAACATGCCGTAAGGCCCTTCTTGCCGTATTAGCGGGAATCCACCAGTGATGGCCTATTAAATCGCCTCGCTTTTTGTCATATTCTGTGATCGGTTTATTCGCCGCCGTAATACCAAAGCCCTTAGCAGGTCTTAATAAAGATGCGTAAGACGACTGCCTGCAAAACTGGTGAATCAAATCAGCTTTATACCCCTGGTCAATTAAGCATTTATCTACATGCATCGCCGAGCCGTCTGTTCTTGTGTATTCACGCCCTAATATGTAATGTGTTAAATCAGACAATCCGGAATAGATAGACCCGTCCACCCCTTTGCCCGGGTTTATCTGCTGTAGAGTCCTGACGGCGTTACGCATTGAGAAGTAACTCCTGCCCTGGTCCGGAAATACGCCATAGTCTATCACATACCAGCAAAAGCTCGGCTCGAACGCACACACAGCGTAATACAAAAGAGTATCATGAACATCAATATAAGCCGTTATGTTATCGCATTTTTCAGGAACGCTCAGCTTTGGGGTATTGTTGGTTTTCTCAGCCACCTCATCGGCAGTCATTATAGCAACTTCCGGGTCTTTCTCATCGTCTGCCAAAGGTGTGTTTTGATGCTCAGCCCAGAATACATCCTCATTCTCAAACTTTAGCTGCATAGCGTATTCAATAGCAGATACGGCTTTGTCTTTTTCATACCCCTCACTCCAGCTTACCTTAGCTCCTTTGTCCATCGCCTCCCTGTTGGCAAGGTAAAAGTCAGTAGCAGGCTTGTCGCCGGACTTGGACTTTAACTGCTGCGATAAATACAAACCTCCGTACTCATCCCATAGCTTCTGGTTGTCAGGGAACTGCTCAACTCGCTTAGTCTTTTTGCCGTGAAACTCAGGGCTTTTCTTTTCGTCAAGTATCCTGTCTGACAAGTCACCCGGCGTTATCACAGTACACGGCACTAAAATAGATATTGAGTCATCTACCGACTTTAAGCCCTTAATAGCTCCGGTTAATAATTTATACCTTGTCCTTGTCTGCGAGGAACTTGCCGCCGACTCGTCAGTCTGAGGATCGTCACAGATAACCAAAGACGGCCTGAGCTGGTTACCGTCCCTGTCGGTTTCATTAGCACCGCGATAACCTCCGGTAATACCCGCAACCTTAATAACCGCCCCTGAACTCAATGAACCGTCAACAGTGGGCAATACCAGCTTGTTCCGCGTCATAGTGATATTTGTCTGCTGGCCGTCTAATCTCTGTCCGTTGCAACGCCTGCTCTCACCTTCTAACATCCTGATAGGCCAGACAGCCTTCCAGAAGTCAGGAACTAATTTGTCGTTTACCTCAAACTGTGCAACTATGCTCTCCAAGTTGTCAACAGCCTCTTCTTTGTTAGCGGATATTAAGTACACAAACTTATGCAACCCGGCAAGTATCGCCCACTGAACCGCTACCCTGCAAAGAGTAGTCTTGCCGTAACCCCGCGGCATAGCTAATGCCAGCATTCCACCCTTAAGTACAATTCGCTCAATATCCGCTATCGCCTCTAAGTGAGCGTCGCTCCAGCCCAAATAGAATAAGTGCAGGTAGTAAGTTTCACAAAAGAACTTAAAGTCCTTCGAGGCTCGCTCGACACGCTCAGCGTCAACCTGCCCGTCATATTCACAAGGCCCTATCTCTTGCCCGGCAGCGGTAACTTCACGCCGACGCCTGGCGACATTTACCTTATGCAAATCATATTCTTTTGTAGCCAATTCAGCCATATCAACTCACATTATAACACAAGTGTTTATTTTTTGCAACACCGTGTTTATTTAAGTAAACATTAGCCCGCTCCGTGAC
>Ga0207421_10006524_pt1 | contig 12696 bp, 16 predicted proteins | sample SodLakKL_010_SED_4_FD_187542 | JGI IMG/M metagenome (GOLD analysis project Ga0207421, IMG submission 187542) | Alkaline sediment microbial communities from Lake Tanatar, Kulunda Steppe, Russia - 8KL_010_SED (SPAdes) (version 2) | ecosystem: Environmental > Aquatic > Non-marine Saline and... | reverse complement strand
TTCTTCGGTCTTTTCACCAGTACTTGTCATAACTGTGCTTGCAGTAACTGCTTGATATTCAATTTCTCTATATGCATCTGTCATAGACTGCTGCATTTGCTGAAATCTTTCAGTAAGCATACGAACTATTTCAGCTTTAGCCATCATTGAGAAAGCAGTAAATAGAAACGCAGCTCTCATATCCATTAAGTCCTGTGCAGTCTTTCTAGACTCTTGTTGGAACTTTCGAAGAGCTGCTTTATTTTGCGAAGCTTGGTCTGCTATAGTTTTTTCTGCCATTTTAATACCTTTAAATTTTTATATAAAAAAGGTTTTATTTAAATTTATATGTATGTTTCGATGCTCCTCTACCTGCTCTAGATTTACCTGCAAATCTTCTTGAACCCATATTACTCATTTTAGCATATTTTCTAGCTTTCTTAGGCATTCCCTTCATAGAACCTTTTGGCATCTTAGGCATATCAATATCCATATCGTCCATATCGTAACCCATATCCATATCTTCCATTTCCTCTGGATCGCCGTATCTTATTTTATACCATTCTTTAAGAAATGCAAAGTACTCAAATGTTCGGCTCAAAGGCCATTCCATAACTTCTTCGACTGGTAAATTGAATTCTTTGGCTACTAAGTAAAATGGAAACCTACGTTTAGCTTTTACCGAAAATTTTCTAAATCTTCACCTAAATTTATTCCGCCTTGTATCTCAGACATTATTTCCATAAGTGGACCGCTTTTTAGTCTAGATACATCAAGCTCAGGTTCAACTACACACTTATTAATCATTTTTTCAAAATATTCTTCGTTTAAACCGCTTCCTGGGTTTTCTGGATCAATATCAAGTTCGTCAGACATTTTAGCGAACTCTGTTCCAGAAAGTTCTTTATACTTAATTGTTACTCCTTCAATTTCCATCTCTTGGATTTCGTCACTTACATATAGGTTTTCTACATTATTTTTTTCTTCAGACATATTTAATCACCTTAAATACGGGGTTTTCCCGTTTAATTGAAAGGAGAGGGTTTTAACCCTCCCATAAAAGTTTTTAATCTTAATCTTCTTCAGGTCCTTTAACTTCAAAGTCGTATCCTATAAACTCAAATTCGTAATCTGGAGATTCTCTACCATCAGTTTCAAATGGTGCATATGAAACTAACATAGCATTTTCAACTACCATTTTACTGAAACCGAATGCGTGTCTAGGACTAGTTCCTGCCTCACCACCTACATCATCAGATACTTCAATTCTAATTTCGAAAGGTCCAGTTTCTCCTGTAGTTTGTGCATTATACAAATCAATCATAGATTGAAGTGATTGACTAGTACTTTTTAGAGTTAAACTTCCTTCAGCAGCACTACTTGGGTCGACACTAAATCCTTCTTCACCTTTTAGACCTTCAATTAACTCTGTCTCAGCTTCTGGTGTTATACCAAAACCATCATCAGAAATTCCTTCAACTGGATCTAATTTACTTTCACCGTCATCTTCTGTGAAATCTACTCCGTCTACTTCTGAAATCTTAAAGTCGATATGCTCTACATTATAAACTTTTTCTTTATCTGTCATATTTATCACCTATCTATAACTCCAATATTAAGTCAATTTCTATTTCTTGTATATGTCCAGGCAATCCAACTATTATTTCTATATCTCTAAGTATTCTGTTATTTCTATCTTCAACATCAATTTCTTCCAAAGTAGGCGTATAAACTTCATAGTATTCTATTAGATTTTCGCCTCTAAATGTTCTCAATGTGCTATCTATTCTTGTTTCTATGGTAGAAATTCCGTTAGAATTGTATGGCAAGTTTCTATTTTTGAACAATCTATTTAGTCTTTCTTTAAGTCTATCTATCAAGTAAAATTCTGTTCTTGTAACATCAACCCATTTATAACCTTCATCATCTGTAGTACTGTAACCATTACTAAATACTATATCCTCTTGAACTTCAGTTATAGCATTTACATATTCATCTTCAATAGCTTCAATATCTTTTCTAGAATATTCAGTGTTTTCATCAAGTGTATCTATTCCTTTCCACATCAATTTATCATTTGGATATACTTTAGTTACTGCTGCTGCCGCATTTCCTAATATTGAATCTTCGTAATCATGTGCAAATACAAAATGTCCTCTATCTTGTAGGTCCAAATCTATTGATATACTATCTACAACTTCAGTAGTCTCAGATATATGTATAGCATTTATATCTTTTGCTAGACTTACAAGAGTTTTATCTTCATCTATCATAAGAGTACTATCATTTACTGCATCTAATCCAGCATAGGCAATTTCTGTGATGCCATACTCTTCAGCTTTTACATAATCATTTTCGATGACATCTAAATCTAAATCGTCTGGGTAGCTAGTTTCATACTCTACTTCGTAAACCCAAACTTCATTAAGACCTTCATCAAAAGCAGCTTTTAAAGCATCTTCTAAATCACTATCTTCACCATAATCTGGTATATCTTCCTTAGATTCAATTTTTTTGATTTCGCCGCTATTTCCTTCTCCGTCATCACCAGCTATCATTAGTCTTGTTGGTATTTCTTCTGGTCTTGGTGTTAGTTCTAAATCCGAATAAATTGTTACTGCATTTTTTGGCATATTTTTTCACCTCATTCATCTAATTTATCTAAATATTTTTCTAAATGTTTTTTACCAATATTTGAATCAATAAAATGTTTTCTATCACATTCTGGACATTCGTATTCTTCGAAGTCCAATTCATCATCAGAGATATTATTCTCTTCAGGTTCATTACTTTCATCCTCTACTGTAGTTATTGTCATTTTCTCTAATTTAATTAATTTAATCATACCTAATTTTTCGTATCTTTCAAGTGTACTTAATCTGGTTCCACTAGGATTTTCAATAATAACTGATTCACCTATAGACAATCTTGTTATATTATCTAAATAAAGTTTTATATTTTCTCTAGCAATTATTTTATACTTACTCATTAAACCACCTCATTATAATCTTCTCCATCAATATTTAAATCAAATTCAACTTCTTGGAAACTATCATATACTCTGGTAAATTTCTCTCTATATGCTACTTCTACATCAAATGTATTTCTATAATGATAATCTTCACCTTCTATTTCAGATATATCAGTAGCTTCCGAAACTTCTCTAATAACTAAATCAGGATGTTGGAAACCTAACCTTAAATATTTAATTAATTTCCTAGTTACTTCTTTTTTAAGTAATATTCCGTTTATAAACTTTTGAGAATCGTCATAGTCATATTTTTTATTTGAGGTTACAACATCAATCTGTATTCTATCTATAAACTCTCCACCCAGATTAACTTTAATTTCTTTATGTTCATATATAACTCTAAATTTTCTATCATCATCAAGTAAAGATTCTTCATTAGCTTGAAATTCAAGATTACCATCCTGATTAATCCAATAATTATCTCCATTTTCTACTTCTTTCCAATAGTCCCCTATTGTGTTTTCTTCATCTGATTTAATAAGTTTTTCAATCTTTATTATATTTTCTGCATTATAATCCAATTCATATGTATATTTTCCATCTTCAAACACTTTGTATTCAACAGTTTTATTTGTTATTGATTCTAATTTATTAAAGTATATGTAACTTTCTATTGATTCATCAATGAAATTAAATATTATTGCTGGTAAATCATTTTTTGTAAACTGATTAGCATATCTTTTCTTAAACTTAACATCAATTCCATTAACCTCAAATTCACTTGGAATATCAACAAAGAAATCTTTTTCAAGTTCAGCTTTCAATTGGATAACCCCCGCCTTTTGATCTACCACATGAACATATTATTACAGTATCATAATTATTTACTGTTAGTATTTTCCATTCATTTCCATCTATATTAAAGTAATCACCCTCATTAATTACAATTTCTTCACCCTCTTTTAACTCCTCTATATCTTGATTTTTAGTTCTTATATATACATTTACATCGCCATCTTGTTCATCACCATAATCAAGATTTACAAGTTGTTTTTCTGTTTGTGGAACTACTGCAGCTTTAAGGTCATATTCTTCGTTTCTACTTCCTGTTACATATCCTGGGAATTCACCATCTTCATCATCTGGTTCTACATTTTTAGTAGTAATATAAGTTATTTCTTTTTCGAATACTTTTAATATTTGCCCTGCTCCTTTTATAGGTTTAATACTCATATTTATCTTGCTCCAAAATTAGACCTAATTCATCTGGTGTAAATCTTAAAGTTACACTAAAATCACCATTATATTTATCATGTATTACTCTTCCACAAGGCCTAAGTAAAGGTCTTGGAGGTATTTTTATACTAGTTTGTGTAATATGTATACCATACTCTAATGCCATCATTGTTCTCATGGCTTCGGTTACAGATATATGTGCGCCTTTAGCAAACCCATCTGATGTTGTACCAAAAATAGAAACAGAAGCCTTTCTTAAAAGTTCATCATTTCTTCTCCAACCAACAAACATTTTTTTAGAAGAGCTATCATCTATAATCTGATGATATTCAACACTATCTTTCATATCACCAGTCTCAAAAAGTGGTGTTTTCCTTTCAATTCCTTTAGCTTTTCTTATTTCTAATGTAGCTCCTGAAAGAGGAGGCCAATTAACACCAGGAGGTCCTCCAGTTTCAATTGACTCTTGAATTAATTCTTTTAAATCTTTAGCAGCTTCAGAAACTGATCTACTTTGTTCATCTACTGCTTCTTTTATAAAATCGTCTGCTTGATTGATAAACTTAACTATTAAACCTGCTTCCATTTTATCAGACGGGTATTCCATCAATATATTTATTTATTTTCTAATTCCCCTCTGCTGGTATTAATTCTGTCTGATGGTCTTTCATCAAACATATGGCTATCATCAACAACAAGGGGAATGCTTGCTACTTCCTTCAATTCTTCCTCTAAATTTCTTAATATTTCTTGCCATTCTCTGGCAACAGAAACGTCGCCAAAATCAACTCTACTATATGTGTTGGAAACTATAAATGATTTTAAAGCGGCATATGCTCTAATAAATTTCTCTCTTTCATAACCTTCAAGTCCTTTATTATCTGCATAATATTCAGCATCTTTTATTTTTATTTCAATAGTATCTGTAGATAATTCCTCTTCACTAATATTGTTTAACGCTGCTCTTACCTCTTCTACTTGTTCTTCAGATGGCATAATTAAACCTCATTTATAGTAAATAAGGAAAGGGTTTTATTTAAAAGTTTTTCAGTCAATCAATTCTAAGCTGTTTCTATATCTTGTATTGCTATAATTGCTTCTTCTAACACAGGTTCAGCCCACAAGAAGTCGGCAATATTGTAACCATCAAAGAACGCTTTAGGATCTTGATAGTCTCTTACAAGTCTTGGACCATCGAAAAGAACAATTCCTGGTTCACTTGTGTCAAGTAAATAAACTTCTTCATTGCTTGAATCTAATGTTTTATCCATAGCCAAATTGAAACCAGCAAGTGACTGAACTTCGCCTTCAGCAGTTGCTCCTCTTTCTAATCTTTTTACAACCTTTTCATTACTTATAAGTGTTGCATAACTACCTGGGTCAAGTAACAGTGTGTCAGGTTCAAATCCTCTTGCATTTTCATCGGCAGTTTCATCCCATGTCCTCATTTCAGTTGCAGCTTGTAGTATATCATCAAAAGGATCATTGTTATCATCTGTCCAATCAGTTGTAGAATCATAAGTTAGCCAATTTGTGTCATCTTCAATTACATCTTTAACATCAAGGTTTTCAAGCCTTGCGATTTCTTGAGATGCATCGCTAACATGTTGATTCCAAATGTTTTCTTCTGCTGACATTCTAGATTCTTCTGATATAGCAATGTGAGTTACATTTTTCTTCAATGTTCTCTCAATGTAATCATAGTCTTGTGCTGAAACTGGAGCTTCCTCTAGTTCACCAACGTCTCTCACACCTCTTACTCTTTTTGTTCTTAGTGGAATCCTAGCATGTCTTCTAGTTCCTGTATCTACAACAGTTGTATAGTCACGAAGAGAATAATCGTGTCTTATTATTTCATTTATTCTCTCCATCACTACTTCCGCTTTCATATCGTCAGTAATATCTTCACTAACTAATATCTTATCATTAACCATAATCTATCACCTCACAAGTATTACAATATTGTCATCTTCAGTTTCTAGCTTGTAGTTATTTAACAATGTTATATTGACAAGATCTTCCCAATCATTTGTGTCAAACATATCGTATTCACTATCAACTTCTACTACACCAGTTAGAAGAACTCTTGCTTCTCCTTCATCTTCGTCTTCAATCGCAACGCCGTCAATATGGGTTGGATCATCAGTTGAACCAGGCGTTTCAAGATGATAGTCATCGGCAGTATCCCCTTGTACCAGAATATCACCTTTCTCTACACCACTATCAACATTCATTGTTTGTACTAAAAACGAATAAGTATATTTAATATCTCCTGCAGCCATAATTATCACCTATCTTCTCCAAACATTTTTTTATACAAATCTTTCTTTTTCTTTTCTCTTCCGCTTGTTTCATATTCTTCAAAATCTTTTTCCGTTTCTTTTACTTTCGATTGGAATTTCTTTTCCTGTTTAACCTTAATTCTTTTTGATTCTTCAAGTAATTCATCAAGAACTTCTTTACTGAATTTAGATAGTCTTTCTCTATCATCTTCAACTTCTTCATCGTCTTCATAGTAATTCTTTTCTTTTCTAGTTTCAATTATTTCGTCAATTACTCCAAGTTTTATTTTTTCTTGTAACTCTTTAATAGTTTCTTCTTTTTCCTCTAGTTTTTCCTTAAGTTCATCGACTTTCTCTTGGAATTTTTCTAATTCCTCATCAGAATCTTCATTTTCTTCACTCAAATTATCACCTTCATTTTCAAAAATTTTTATTTCATAATCTTCTAAACTATAGAAATTGTCATAATAGTCTTCAATAGTATCTTTAGAAAACAACGGACTCATTAAGTCGAAAATAACTTCATCATTTACACCAATGTTCTCTGAAAAATTATAAACTTCGTCCTTAATAACTTCAGGACTTTTTTCTATTGAAAAGTTTTTGTAATCACTATTATTACTGTATGTCTTTACACCTAATATAGAATCTTTGTCTAATTCAATATCTTTATTACCCATAGTATACACCGTAAATAGCTATTACCCTATAATGTAAGAAGGGGTATATATATGTTTCGGTCTTACATAAAATTTAGCCATAAATTATGTATCTTTCGACAAAAAAGTGGTACTAAAAATAAGAAAAAAAGTTTATAACTAATTATTTTTGCTTCCAAAGTCTATTTTTTTCATCTCTTCTCTAATCTCATCAACAGTCCATTTTGGTTCGCCTTTATAATTAGAATTAGCATTTTTTGTTTTAACTATCTTTAATAGTTTTCTAGGTTCCTTATGTTTTCCTTCTGAAATCATCTTTAAACTTCTTCTCCACCACTCTGGTATTTCATCTAAAAGTTTTAAAAGAAGTTGACAATTTGAAATGTTACTTACTGTTATTGTATTGTCTCTTTCATCATAATTTATCCCATGTGACATAAGTTCAAATTTTATACTATTTAAATGAGTTTCTGTATTGCCTTTCTTAGGATAAATTTTACACCAAGGAGTCAATCTGAAACCAGGTTTTCTATTTTCATCTTTAACTACAAGTATGGTATGAGATTTACCACTCATATGTTTTGATATAGTTTCCTTTGACTTATTAAGTTTTTCTTTATACTTCATGTGTTATTCCTCATCAATATAACATACTTTACAAGCTGGATTAGGTACTATCACAGCACTAGAAATTGAAGCCACTTCCTCAACTTTATTCCTTTCTCTATCAACATATATATCAGTCTCAATGCTAAATCCTGGGCTATCCATTTCTTGTAATCTCTCCAACGATGCTTCATCTTCTATTCTAACTTCAAAGTACCAACCTTTCATATCGTCAATCCATTGTATGTCAAGTATTTCACCAACATCTTCCTCTTTATTATCATGTGTTCCTACATCTATACTTATATCTCTAAGTTCATCTTCAGTTAATTCTTTTAAAACTTCTTCGGAAAACCATACACCATTCCAAGAGCCTTCTGAGATTATCATACCACTAACTACTACTTCATTATCATTAAATTGGACAGAATTTACATCAATTGGTGTAGAATTCATACTTAGTAACATTTTGCCTTTTTCTATTTTTTGGAATTTGTATTCAGTCTTAAATTCACAACATTCATCAAGTTCAATTGTATTAGCTTTCCATAGATTATCTTTTTCCTCGTCCTCAGATATACAAAGTATCTTGTCTTGAACTTCAATAGCGTAACAATCTTCACTTTTTAATATTTTTCCTTTATTACTGTATAAAGTTTTCATCCAAGATTCGTTGTTGTTTATTGCAGCGACTTCATTTTTATTTATAAATTTTATTTCTCTATCAATTTCATCAATGAAATTCTTTTTATATGGTTTTCTTAAAGAACAAATTGTTTCATTTTCTATTGGATTATCACTTGCTACAAAATGTTTATCACTAAAGAATATATCATAATGGACTACTTTTTCATCTTTCTTAATAAGTTCTCCTCGCTTCCAGTGTTTAACTATTTTAATTTCAGATTCATCAGTTTCTTGTAGTCTAATTGGATTTATAGCTTCAAATGGATCAACTTCTTCACCACAATTATTACACATTTCTACTTTTGGCGATCTAAGATAAACTCCACAATTTGGACATCTATATTTTCCTGCTCCAATAAATTCAGCATTTTCTTGTTCTTGCTCATCTTCATCGCCTCTTCCGTGATAGAAATGTATGCTTTGTACTTCTAATACATCCTCATCATCATCATCTGTTCTACCTATACCATATGTAGCATGAACACCATCACCTTCATCAAATCCAAATGGTGATTCGTCTCTTCTAAATTCATCGAATAAATCTGGGTCAAGTTGCCTATAGTTATAGAAATTTTGTCCTACAATTGGTATCTCATCTCCACCTACTGTTCCAGTATATTGAAAATCATTGTCTGCTAACCAACTCTCTGCATCACTTCTAGTCCAAGTTTCTTCCTCTTGAAGTGACTCCTCTTCTTCATCTGTTTCTCTCCAAGGCGGTGTTCTGTCGAATTGTGTATAGTGTCTCGCCAAGTGTGACCTTGCCCTACTAAGAACTTCATCTGGTAACTGATCAGGATCAAAACCTCTTGCCCCTTGTAAATAGTTTCCAGCAGTTATAACTCCTCTTTCGCTTGTTACAAGTTCGCCATCTTGAATCTTGTGATGTGGGAAATAATAGGAACCCCACTGTTCAATATTACCTGAATCGTAGTAGAGGAAACCTTTTCTATAGTCAGTCCAATTAATGTCATCTTTATCTGGTCCCCCAGCCCATCTTCTAAGACTAGCTTCGGCACTGTCTGCATCCCAAGAAGTATCTTCAAGTGTTGGAGGTTCATGTGGAGAAACAACAGAATATTCATCAATAAATTTATCTTCAAACTCATCTTCTTCTTTTCTCATACTGGTTTTTTCTTTATCATTACTCATTAAAACCACCATTTAATATAAAAATTAATCACCCTTTTCTTTTTCTTTTTTCGAATCTACTCCATTACTTTCTAGAATAAGATTCATTTTAGTATCCATCTTGCTAATTTGTGTCATTTGTGATTTTATACATTTATGATTTTCGTTAGCTTTTTTGTTTAACATTTCTAGTTGTTCCTTTATACTTTTAATCATTAAATTACACATCTCCTTATCAACCTTTTTATCGTTTAAAACGTTAATCTTTTTGTCTAAATTTTCAATTTTTTTAGAATTTTGATTAATTTTTCCTAGTTCACCACCGATGTTATAGCTTTTCTCTAAAGATGTAATTATAACTGTAACAACAGTTGCAATTAATGCACTAGTAAAACTAATTAATACTGGATTGTTAATCATAATTAGTTTACCTCCTCAAAAAATCCTTCATCTTGTAAATCGTTAATTAATTCTTGGTCTCCTCTATTTCTAATTATTCTTTTTATCTGACTCATAGTAACTGGCCTTTCATCTGGTGGTTTTCTTTCTTTAGGTTCAGCTTTGTCATCTATATCAGATTTAAGCGATTTAGACGACCAACCAAGCATTTCTATCATTGATTTTGGACTTATTACCCCTTCTTTAACAGCATATGTAAGTGCTCTTATGGTTGGGCTATCATGGAACTTATTAGCTCTCCATATATGCTCACATTCATTATAATCAACTCCTATGTTTTCAGCTATTTGGTTATAAATCTGTTTTTCAATTTCATTTTTAAAATATTGTTGTGTAGAAGAAATAGGTCCTTCGTAAAGAGTTTGTATTGAAAATTCAAGTGTGCTCATATCTTCTGTTCTTTCTCTTGATAAAAGTGCTTTAGGTATTCCCCAATTACCAATAATTTCTTCGTCAGCAGAACGGATAGCACTGTTTAAAGCATTTATATCTGGTGTCATATCTATTAAGTTTGGTTCAACATTTTGATTATGCACAATAGTTTTACCTGGGCCAATTTTATTAATAAACTCTCTAATTTCTTTCCTTTGCTGTTCTTCGTCTTTAATGTAAGATGTATCATACTTAAATATATTATAAGGTGCCCACAATCTTTTAGCAGCTTGTTCCAAGTCTTTTTCAAGGTTCCATTTTCTTTTAATTGTAGTTTTTATACTTTCAAGTGCTGAGACACCTTTTAATCTTGTATCAAGAGCATCCTTTGTAACATAAAAAACATCATCATTATTTAATTTAATTTGTCCCTGTTTGTATGTTGTATATTTAAAATGATCTATTCTCATAGTTTCTGGGTCTATTTCCACTCTTAATCTTTGATTATCTAATGGTACAAAATCTACAATGTTGCCTTCATCATCTTTTATAATATGAAAAGCAGCATTACCCCATATTTCTCTCTTTTTTATTGCAGTTTTTAATACTTCAGAAAAATTGGTTTCTTTATACATTTCCTCGATTTTTTGTTCAAGTTCTTCATTATCAGTATTTATTTCAAATCCAATAGCAACAGTAAAATCAGAAATAAGATTTATACATTTTCTAACAATACTTACTTTTTCATAGACATCATGATAATTATTCATATGTTTAGGCCATTCATCTTTCCATTCCCTAGCATCAGCAGTTGTTTCAATCATCATTCCACTATTTCCACCACCAAACGAAAAGAATGACTTTATTTTATCAATTGTTCCAGATTTGTTTGTGCCATAAGCTGCAGCATTATTACCTACAGTTAATCTTTCTCTTTTAGTTTTATTTTTTCCGTCGTTACTCCCTAGATTTATTGTTTTTTTAATTTTTTCTGATAAATTAAATTTCTCTTTTTTTGACATAAATAACACCTAAATTAGAAAACATACGCCATTGGTTTTACAGCACCATCCTTCATTTGTATGCAATGATATGCTGAATTTGCAACTGCGTCAGCAACATCCTTACTACCATGACTTGGATGGTCAATCCTAGAACCTTGATGAAGTTCAAGCTGTTTTAATTCTTTAATTAGAACTTCATTGGGGGGTAATAATTTTCTACCATCTTTTGCTGCCTCATATATTTGTTCTTTAAGAGCATCATATTCTTTTCTTTGAACATTATTTTGTTCAATTTTAACCCCCGATTTTCTAATTTCTTTCAAGGCACTTGGATAATTCCAAATGTCAGTAATAAATAATGAAACATTATGTTTATCAATAATTTCTTTTATATAATTAACTACTCTTTCAGCATCTATTTCTGCTATAGAACCACCATGCGGTTCAAAATAATGTGCTATAGGTATTTTTAAACCTTCTTTAGGATCAAAATAAGACATAGCAAGGCCAAATCTATCATTCTTGAAAGCTGGATCGCCTGCAAGGAAACAAGGATAATCAATAGGTTCAATATCTGGAACTTCATACTCGCTTGCAGAAACTTTAAAATTTTCATCTATTACTTTTTCAATTTTTTCTGGCTCCTTAAAATAACTTTCAAGAGATTCAGGAGGCTGAGCTAAATAATCCCTTGCCGCAGAGTCTGGATCTCTTTGAAATTCCATAGCCAAGTCTTCCCTTGTAATATTAGGATTAGCCTCAAAAGTAGACTTATGAACAGTCATAACATTGTCCATTTCTTTACCTTGTCTTAATAGTTTCATCATAAAATCATCTTTATGCATTGGAGATGAAATAGAAACCATTTTCCCTTGCTGTCCAAAAGTTGTCAATGTTCTTTTTGCCGTCTCATAAACAATACTAGCACTTCTTTCACCACCAGACTCTTTAAAACGAGCGACTTCATCTAACACAACTGCTTTTGAAGTATGGCCTGCAAGGGAAGCTGAATTACTATGTTCTGCTCTAATATGAATTGAGTTTTCGTCAGTTTTAAATTCATAATCTAAAGAACGCTTCTTGTAATTTTTATTTTTAAACCATTCACAATGGTCAATTCTTGATTCAATTTCAGAAAAAACAGTATCTTTAGACTGTTGTTGATTTGTTGCAATACACATAATGTGTAAGTCAGAACCTTTAGGCATATCGTAATAAGTATTTGGTTTTTTAACAGCCAAAAGTTTAAATAATTCGTAGGTCGCTATTAATGAGGACAATAAAGTTTTCCCAGAATTTTTAACTAAAAC
>Ga0207421_10006521_pt1 | contig 12700 bp, 6 predicted proteins | sample SodLakKL_010_SED_4_FD_187542 | JGI IMG/M metagenome (GOLD analysis project Ga0207421, IMG submission 187542) | Alkaline sediment microbial communities from Lake Tanatar, Kulunda Steppe, Russia - 8KL_010_SED (SPAdes) (version 2) | ecosystem: Environmental > Aquatic > Non-marine Saline and... | reverse complement strand
CAGGGGCAGGGGAAATCCGCTGCTTTACCTGAAACATCTGATCGGCTCATTGTTTACCTATAAGTCATGCAATACGCGGGTGGCCGTAAACGGAAAAAAATTCAGTGAAAAGTTTTTCACCATCGGGATCGGAATCGGGCAGTACAATGGAGGCGGAATGCGGCAGGCACCGGACGCAAAACCCGATGACGGACTGTTCGATGTCACCCTGATCAAAGACCTGAGCAAATGGTCGGTGATCACCAACGTCCGGCGTCTCTATGATGGAACGATCAAAAAGCATAAACGGGTTGTGACCCAAACCGCCAAAACAATCCACATCGAATGCGATCAGCCTGTATTGCTGGAAGCAGACGGGGAATCACTGGGGCACTCTCCCTTTTCTTTCGAAATCATCCCCAAAAGTGTCCGGGTGATAATCAATTGAACAAACAGAAAATCAAGGTATAGAAAACACGCATAAAAAGCATAATATGGCCAAAGGCGAAGACATTTTCAAGAAGATCATTGCACATTGCAAGGAATACGGGTTTATCTTCCCTTCCAGTGAAATCTATGACGGGCTGAGTGCCGTCTACGATTATGGACAAAACGGGGTGGAGCTGAAAAACAACATCAAGGATTACTGGTGGCGATCCATGGTTCAGTACCATGAAAACATCGTGGGGCTTGATTCGGCCATCTTTATGCACCCTACGGTCTGGAAAGCATCCGGACACCTGGAGGCATTCAATGATCCGCTGATCGACAACAAGGATTCAAAGAAAAGATACAGAGCAGACGTCCTGATCGAGGACCATCTGGCAAAGCTGGAAGAAAAAATCGAAAAGGAGGTCAGTAAAGCCGCCAAAAAGTTCGGCGAGAGTTTTGATGAGAAAATGTTCCGGGAAACGAACCCCAGGGTAAAAGCCAACCAGGCGAAGATCGAGGAGATCAAAGGCCGTTTTGTGCCGGCCCTGGAAAATGAAAAGCTGGATGAGCTCAGGCAACTCATTGAAGATCTGGGTATCGCCTGCCCTGTTTCAGGATCACGTAACTGGACAGACGTCAGGCAGTTCAACCTGATGTTCAACACCCAAATGGGTTCAGCCAGCGACGGGGCATCAAAAATCTATCTGCGCCCGGAAACTGCCCAGGGTATTTTTGTGAACTATCTGAACGTGCAGAAAACAGGCCGCAAAAAGCTTCCTTTCGGCATTGCCCAGATTGGCAAAGCCTTCCGGAATGAGATCGTGGCCCGTCAATTCATTTTCAGGATGCGTGAGTTTGAACAGATGGAAATGCAGTTTTTTGTCAGACCCGGACAGGAAGCTGAATGGTTCGAGTACTGGAAGCAAGAACGGATGCGCTGGCACCTGGCTCTTGGAATACCCGAAGAAAGGTTTCGTGTACACACCCATGAAAAGCTGGCTCATTATGCCAATGCGGCCGTGGATATTGAATTTAATTTCCCTTTTGGATTCAAGGAACTGGAAGGTGTTCACTCCCGCACCGATTTTGACCTTGGCGCCCACCAGGAGTTCTCCGGAAAAAAATTGCAGTACTACGATCCGGAAACCGAAGAAAGCTATGTGCCCTATGTGGTGGAAACATCCATAGGCCTGGATCGCACCTTCCTGGCCATCCTGACGCACGCCTACAAAGAGGAAACCCTGGAAGACGGATCTGAACGGGTAGTTATGAATATTCCGCCGGCCCTCGCTCCCGTGAAAGTAGCAGTGCTTCCCCTGGTGAAAAAAGACGGGCTGCCTGAAAAAGGCAGGGAGATATTTGACCGGCTGAAATATGATTTTCACTGCCAGTACGAAGATAAAGACGCCATTGGCAGAAGATACCGCAGACAGGATGCCATCGGCACGCCATATTGCATTACCATCGACCATCAAACCCTGGAAGACAACACCGTTACCATCAGAGAGCGGGACAGCATGAAACAGGAACGCATCCCCATTGAAAAAATAGCCGGCGTGGTTGCTGAGCGTACCGATCTGCGCCCCCGGCACTGACCGGAAAGCAAAAGGCGGCAAGGAATCCGGCGGGACATCCCGGCAGCAATCCGTGATTTGCAATTCTCCGCCACATCCCTTAAGTTTGATAAAAATCAGACCGGCATGACACTTGAAGAAATCAAGGCACCTGTTGACCATCACATGAGAACCTTTGAAAAGAGGTTCAGCAAAACCATGAAAAGCAAAGTGCCACTGCTGGATAAGGTCACCCGGTATATTGTCAAGCGCAAAGGGAAACAACTCCGGCCGCTTTTTGTATTCTTCTCTGCAAATATTTACGGAGAGATCTCCGAAAGAACATACCGGGCTGCCTCCCTCATCGAGCTCCTTCACACCGCCACACTGATTCACGACGACGTGGTGGACGATTCCAATGAGCGACGGGGCTTTTTTTCGCTGAATGCATTGTGGAAAAACAAAATTTCTGTTTTGGTCGGGGATTATGTGTTGTCCAGAGGGTTACTCCTGAGTCTGGATCACAATGATTTTGACATGCTGAAGATTGTGTCAGGATCAGTCCGCGACATGAGCGAAGGTGAACTGATGCAGATTGAAAAAGCCAGACATCTGGACATCAAGGAGGAAATCTATTTTGAGATCATCCGGAAAAAAACCGCTTCACTGATCACCGCCTGCCTGGCATGCGGAGCCACATCGGCAGATGCCCCCGCCGAACAGGTGGATGTGTTGCGCCACATCGGTGAAAAAGCAGGGATCGCTTTCCAGATCAAAGATGACATCCTGGATTTTGAAAAAGACCGCGTAAAAGGCAAGCCCTCCGGTGTTGATATCAGGGATCAGAAAATGACCCTTCCGCTGATTTATCTCCTCAGTAATACATCTTTACGTGAAAAGCGATGGATCATCAATACAGTAAAAAACCACAATCAGGACCCGGAAAGGGCTTCAGAACTGATCCGCATGGTACATAACCGCGGCGGCATCGAATATGCCGGCAGGTATATGCACCAATATAAAGAGCAGGCACTTGAGCTGATGGAATCTCTTCCTGATGTGCCGGCCAGAAACTCTCTAAGGAAGCTGATTGAATTCACTGTCAGCCGCAACCGATAATACTTTTTTGATCTTTTCCCCCACGCGGGCACCCTGGCTCCGAATATGGGTATAAAACGTCAGATGGAGCCGGTATCTTCCATCTGTCTCCTCCACAATATCGACCGAAGGTGAAGATCCGGTGATCCATGGCATGGCCATTAGTTCTTTTTCGACCAGACGTTTATACACTTCAGGATCACGGATAGCCGGCAGCGAAAGTTTAAGGTGATGAGGCAGGCTTTCATCATTTTCCGGAGGCAGTACGATCATCTCTTTATTGATCCGGGAATAAGGAACCCTCATAATCTCCCCTTTCTCATTGACAAGCACCACCGAACGGGCGCCCAGCGATCGGATATACCCTTCAGCATAAGGGGCTTTAATATAACGTCCTGCCTCCAGCGACCTCTCGGCCTTCAGTAAAACCCCGGCCAGAAAATCCCGGAACACAAACCAGGCAAGCGCAACAATTAACAATACAACGGCCACCCACAAAATGAGATCATAATATACCAAACCCCCGAAGAGAATGCTGAGCCCCCAAAATCCATAACCGATCCAGATCAGCAATTCCGCAACCGGCAGAAGAGCCAGTATCCTGTTGCGAAGAGCTTTGCGACTTATCAGCATCCTGGCGGCCCTTGAAAGCAACCTGAATAGACCAAACACCAATAAGCCGGCAACCAAAAACAGCAAAAGGTTCATAATCGTTTGTTTGCTTTTAAAAGATCAACCAGATAAAGATCCAGACCGGGACGAATGGCGAAAACGCCGTCAAATTTTTCTGTTAGTACGCCTGCCCTGACCAATGTGCGAATGTCCGCTGCAACCTTTTCCTTCGAAACTTCAATGTTCAGCGCCAGCTTTTCAATGGAAAAGCGGCGGTTTACCACAAACTGATGCACATAAAACCATTGCTCGGGGGTCAGCCGTTCAAAAACAGCCGGATCCGGCAGCCACAGAGAATCCACGGTCAATGTTTTACCTGACACTTTTTTGATGGATGCAAGCCAAAGAATGGTTGCTGTGCCGGGGTTCCCATACGAAAGATCAAACAGTTTGTTAAATAGCCTGGCCTTATCCCAGGCACTCATCCGGTCTTCATCTTTTTTCTTGTACTTGAGCTTCATTCCTCCTGCCTGGTGTCTGAGCAGAAGCATGTCCTTCAGCTCCCTGGCATCAAAAGGCGCACAATTCACCGTGGCCAGCGAATAACGCATCAGCATGGTTTGCCGGTCAATGCGCCGAAGGGCATGAATGTTCACATTGAGAATGAAAAGACATTTGTGTCCGAAACGGTCGATCAACCCCTTGATTATTTCAACCACGACATCGCCGCCCGGTCGTCTTTCCCACCAGAGCCCCAGATCCTGGATGATAATTACCTTACCGGCAGGCAGTGCGCGGAAAACATCCTCAATATTATTGTTCCGTACACCCAATGACTCCTGTAATTTACGGGTAAACAGCTCCGGATCAGCTGAACACGACTGAGGAGCGCGCAAAGAATGGATCTGTTCTTTACCGAAATGCTGTTCCGCCATCTTTCTGGAAAGGGAAGATTTTCCCGAACTCCGTTCTCCGGTAATGATCAGTGCTCCCGGAAACCCTGATTTAAAACGCTGAATGGCGCGGGAACAATCAGCAACCTCCCTGTGCATTCCGACCCAGAAATCCTCTCCTGCTCCTGACTGCCCCGAAAACAGGGACGCATAGTAAAATGGAAGTTCTTTCATCAGGCCCGGCGCTGGAGTAATGGCTTCCACAAACGAAAGCATATCCTGGGTTGATCCGTACCCCTGCCGGGCTGATTGCTCCACATGGCTCACCCACAACTGTCCTTCACTCTTGCTGTAAAGCACATCCACAAAACGATCCCGTGCTTTATCCTGCATCCTGGTCAGTTTGCGCTGAAAACGGTTGGTCAGGGCATCGTTCTCAGCTTCTTTCACCTTCTTCTTCACCGCCATGCTGGTTTTACTGATGGTGGAGGAGGACAATGGCTCAAACCCTTTCTTTAATCCATTTTCAAAAACCTCTTCCACACTTTCTCCCACTTTCCGGATCTTTTCTTTCTCTCCGGATATCTTTTGCAGAAAATTCTTAACGAGCATTCTCGACTGCTGAATACGGTAATCCTGCTGATCTGAATCATCTTCTTTGCTTTCGTTGTCAAGGCTGAAATTCAGCAGCCGAACCATGTCTTTGATTGCAGACACACTTTGCTGCAACTGCTTCTCAGCTTCGTGGGTTTTTTTGGCCGTATGGTCAATGAGTTCAGCACCAATGTAATAATCGATGGTTTTGCGGAAACTGACCACAACCCTTTCTGTTTCCACAAAAGCATTATCATGGATCTTTTCATCAAGTTGCTCCCCACTGATCTCAATTTTATCAGGAATATCGAGCAACACTTCCCGGATTTCAGCATACAGTTTCCGGAAAGCTGCATGAACCGGTAAAGCCTGAAAACCTGAATGCTCAATCCGCTGTATTTTAGCTAAACGGATCTCTTCCTCTGACAACAATTCTCCGGCAAAATGTTCATATTGCTCAACCTGCTTCACCATAACTGACTCCAGGGAGGCACGAAAATCACGGCAATATTTACGAATCTTTGCATGGATTCTGCTCTTCAGTGATAACACGTAAAAGTCAAGAATAGCCTTATTGATGAATCCCCCCAGGTTTTTCTCCCAGGTATCCGCAAACCCTGCTATTTCTTTAACCAGCATGGGATCCTGCTTAAAATAAACCCTGAAGTTTCTGCTTCTGATATTGGCTCCGGTACTTTCCAGGTGGAAATTAAACTGTTGCAGGTCGTTGACAAGTTCATCAAATAACTTTTGACCCGCATTGTAATAGAACCTTTTCCCCTCGTTGTCAATCACCTGCACCTTCGCGGCAAGTCGGCTTCGTTCCAGTCGAATCCGTTCCAGGTTTCTGGACCGATTCCCGGTTTCCAACCTTGATTTTTCGATCAGTTCATGAATTCCGTTGAACAGCTGCCGCACTTCAGCCACTTCCGAAAAAGTATATATAGCAAAGTCCTCCATGAAGCGGTGAATGCTTTGCAATCTGTTGTGGTACAGGAAAAACCGGGCTGCCGGAATAACATTGATTTTATGAGCAACCGGTTTGCCGGTCAGTGAAGCGACGACAATCTTGCCCGCCTTATACAGCCTGGTCTGAAGCCTGTCATGTTTCCTGAACACAAATTCTTTCCGGCTTAACCTGATGCGGATCTTTTCCGGCATCACATTCATCATTGCCCGTAATTCATCCAGATATTCTTTATTGGCTGTCTCCAGCATTTTCCGGGTCTCAATTATCCGCCGGGTACGCATCAGCTGGATGTGCCGCTGAGAATGGAATGAAAAATCATTCAAAACTTTAAGAAATTCCCGGGAACGATGCTCCGGACTCTGTTTTTCCGCTGCCTTTTTTAAAGAGTCTATTGTTCTGAGGGAAAAACCTTCCAGCTCGCGACAAAATCGCTGATTTTTTTCCAGGATGTGTTCAGGACACTGTACATAATATTTTTCCAGAAAACGGGCCGCAGACCGGCCGATGTTATACACCTCATTGGCAATGATTTCACGCGATGACAGCTTCAACCGGTTCAGCAAATCGGCTGAAGGACGCTGGAGCTCACTTTCAGCATCTTCCATAACTTCGGGGGTTGGCGTCAGCACACTGAATTCATCAAAAAACGATGAGGCGGTCACAAAGAGGGTTGTTTGCACATTTTCAGCAATGGCATTGGCCTTATCAATGGTTGTGGCCGGTTCCCTGAAATTGAAGTCGGGCAGTTCCATCAACGTCAGGTCGCTCTGCCATGACTCTCCTTTGATAATATCACGCAAAGAACGCTGCTCCACGCTGTTCTGAATCACTTTCACTTCAGCTTTGAGGCGGTGGTTTTCGAGCAGCTGGTTAATCAGGCTGTAAAAACGATCCGTTTTTGAGCTGTCAGGATTCACCACCAAAACACGTATCTGCGCCGTCCTCCAGCGCTCACTGGAAGTGATAAATCGCAAAAGGAAAATCATCAACGACAGTTCCCTTCCTTTCCCGCTCCACCAACAATCGATTTTCCTGTAGTTTCCGAAGCCTTTTTCTTTGTCATATTTGAGAAAAGCACAATTATAATCCTGCCGCTTCAGATTGGTCAGCAACCGGGCAAACTTTTCCGGTTGTTTCGAATTCCTTGCCCACCCCATCAGCACCGTGTTGGGCTCAAAACCGGTAAACCCGTAAACCCTGGATATCACATCAATACCCTCATAAATATCACGGCAGGTATGACGTCGGGTAAAGACACCGGTTTTCAATGAAGGGGCGGCAGGAACCTCCTGCTCCTTCAAACCGAACAGGATATCACCTCCTGGTTGTTCAGTCAGTTCGAAATTCGTAAACACACCCATCTTTCCCACCAGGGCCTTTCCCATCTCTATCAGGTGTGGCCTGTTTTTCTCCCCGCCGCTAAACAACATCACATTGGGACGCCAGTTGCGGGATTTTTCCCCACTTATACTCAACTTTCCCAACCCTGTTTTTACCAGCGAAGACCACACCCCTGTCCAGGTATCTCCACTCTGCAGTGTTAGTTCTTTCTTTTTCAGAAAGAGAAACAGTGCGATTAGCAAAACGGAAGCAATGATCAGTGCCAGCAGGTCAAGCTGTATCATGACCACAATACAGGCCAGGGCACCGATAATGCTCACCACACGCGGAATTTTGAAAGAAGGTCTGAAATCGCTCCCGGCCCAGCTTTCCAGGGTATAGGTAATATTGAGAAAGCCATAAATGATGATAAAAAAGATGGTCACAATGCGGGCAATGGTATTCAGCTCTCCGATCAGGATGCCCGCCTGTGCGATTAAAAATGCAACCACAAGGGCATTCCGTGGTTCGTTCGATGCACCATAACCTTTCGAGAAGAAAGCAGGCAGGATTCTGTCCATGGCCACCGCCTGCAAAATCCTGGGCGCCCCCATAATACTGACCAGCCCTGACGACAGTGTGGCACCAAGTATTCCGGCAATTACAAGCTGGGGTACCAATGAAATCTGAAACAGAACCTGCGGATCATTGATCAGTATTTCACGATTGACAGTCAGGGCGAAAAAAACTGCAAGGCTGATATACACCAGCATACCAAACAGGATAGCCGAGATGGTACCCAGGGGAATACTCTTCCTCGGGTCCTTCAGGTCACCCGACATGGAGACCCCTGCCTGAAAACCTGTAACCGCCGGGAAAAATATGGCAAACAGGGTAATCCATGGAAGGGCACCATCAACCGGTATCATCAGGGGTTGCCGGGGCACGTATTCATGACTACCGAAAAACACCGATACCAGCGAAAGCCCGATGGCAGCCATGATCAGGTATTGGGTCTTGATCGCCAGAGAGGTACTTATAAAAGTTACAGCCGTGACCAACAAAAGGGTGACCGAACCGGCAATGCGGATATTCTGCAGGGTTACCGCAAATCCGAAATACGACAGCAAGGTTTCAGCAAAACCCAGCAAGTATAAGCTCACGCTGAATGATAAGCCAATGAAAAGCGCCACCCCCAGGGTGCCACCGATGGGCAGCCCCAGGCTTCTGGAGATAATGTAATAACTGCCTCCGGTTTCCACCCTTTTGTCAGTGGCAACTGAAGAAACACTCAGCCCGGTGGCAATTGAGATCACATGGGCCAGCAAAATTATCCCCAGTGCAGTCCACAGCCCGCCAATTCCGACAATCCACGGAAGACGCAGGTACATGATCACCCCGAGAATAGACAAAATGGAGGGGGTAAAAACCCCGCTGAACGTGCCAAATCTTCGTGCTGTAGCCAAGTTTTTACGGTTTTATGCAACAACCAAAGATAGGAAAAAAACATTGAGTGCTCCGCACTCTCAGGTTGTTGGTTAGTCGGAGGCTTCGCCTCCTCCGGTTGTTGGTTGGTCAGCGCTGCGCGCTGACGGTTGTTGGTTTGTCGGGGGCTAAAGCCCCCTCCGGTTAGTCGTGGCTGGCGCCACTCCGGTTGTTGGTTCTCATGGGCTTTGTAATGGGAAAGCTGCCCGTGGTCTGGTCAATGGTCGAAGTGGTTGTTGGTTGGTCGGGTGCAAAGCACCCTCCGATTGTTGGTTCTCATAGGATGAGGGCTGTGGGGGTAGCCCATAGACGGCAAACGGCCCACGCGGTTGTTGGTTGGTCGGCGCTGCGCGCTGACGGTTGTTGGTTCTCATGGGCTTTGTAACAGGAAAGCTGTCAATGGTCTGGTAAACGGCAAGAGAGGTTGTTGGTTAGACCCCGAAGGGGTCACATGTTACTGGTGGGTCACATCTTACTCGTAGGTCAAATGTTACTGGCAGTTTTGGTTTAACCCATGGTTTGTGTATTTTTGGTTGGTAAATGATTTCCGGCCATTGTTTCATTCAGGCCGGCTTTTATACAAACAATTCATATACCTCTGAGAAACATCATTTAAACCCGGAACCATGTTGAATCATTTGGTTTTTTGTTTGCTGCTGGCAATGCTTTCTATCCCTCCTTCCAAAGCCGCAGTGGCTGAGGAAATTCAGCCGGAAGACACACAGATAGCTGACACTGCATTATGGGCTGAAACGGAAGAAGTACCCGTGGATCTCAGCAACCCGAGAAGCAGCCTGACAACCCACCTGCACTTTTTGCAGCCGGGGAGCTTTGATCCTGAGAAGGCTGCCCAGGCCTTTCTGCACCCGGAACTGACATTGGAAGAAGCGCGCGAAGCCGCAATCAAACTTAAACAGGTACTTGATGGAAAGGGATATTTCATCAGCCCGGATGAAGCCCCGGAAGATCCTGATTACACCGATACCATACACAACGAACACCGCTATACCTTAACCCATCATCTGCCGGAAATATATCTTGCCAAACGGAATGACCTGTGGCTCTACAGCCCGGAAAGCATCCAGCAGATTGACCATTTACACCGGGAAGTTTTCCCTTTTGGCCCTGACCTTCTGATTGACCTGATTCCCCGGGCCGGCACCCATATGTTCCTTGGATTATACCTCTGGCAGCACATCGGTATTTTATTGCTCATACTGGTCAGTTTTATCATCCATAAAATTTTGACTTTCATACTGAATAAAGCTCTTTACAAAGGGGCATCCCAAATGGGTTATGACCGGCTGGTCAGGCCTTACCTTTTGCCGGTGGCCAGGCCACTTAGCCTGTTTATGGTTTTTGTATTTGTAATGGTTGTTTTTCCGGTGCTCCAGTTACCGGTTGAACTGGCAAAATATTTCACCTTCGCCTTCAGGGCAATCCTGCCATTTTTTGCGATGCTGGTGTTCTACAAGCTGGTGGATGTATTCTCGCTCTACCTGGAAAAAATTGCGGGACAGAAGGAATCCAGCCTCGACAACCAGGTTGTACCGCTGATAAGAAAAGTATTGCGGGTGTTTGTGGTGATCATCGGAGGGTTGTTTATTTTACAAAACCTTGACGTAAACATCACTGCCCTGCTGGCGGGCTTGTCCATCGGAGGACTGGCACTGGCACTGGCCGCGCAGGACACCCTGAAGAACCTCTTCGGCTCTTTAATGATCTTTATTGACAAACCCTTTTCCGTAGGACACTGGATTACCAGCGGAGAACTGGATGGCACAGTGGAAGAGGTAGGCTTCCGCTCAACAAGGATCAGAACCTTCCGCAATTCACTGACCTACGTTCCCAACGGCAGGCTGGCTGACTCAGTGGTTGACAACCACGGCCTGCGGCAATTCAGGCGTTTCTTCATGCACATTGCCATCACCTATGACACACCCCCTGACCTGATTCAGGTATTTGTCGAAGGATTGAGAAAAATCGTGGAGAAGCACCCCAAAACCAGAAAAGATTTTTACCTGGTGGAGTTCAACGAAATGGGAGATTTCTCCCTGAAAATCATTTTTTACATCTTTTTTGCTGTACCCACCTGGACAGAGGAGCTTCGTTGCCGCCATGAAGTATTGATTGAAATTGTAAAGCTGGCAGAGAAGCTGGGCGTACGCTTTGCCTTCCCGACCAGCACCCTTCACATGGAAAACTTTCCCGGGAAGCATTCCCTCACACCACATTATGACATGACCATGGAAGACTTCAAACAGGTCATGGAAAACCATTTCAAACACAAAGACTAACCCGATACTGGTTGACGGCGCTTCGCACCCTGGTTAGTCGGCGCTGCGCGCCTCCGGTTGTTGGTTGGTCGTGGCTGACGCCACTCCGGTTGGTCGGCGCTGCGCGCCTCCATTGTTGGTTTGTCGAGTGCTCCGCACTCTCCGGTTGTTGGTTCTCATGGCCCGGGAGGCGGACAAGCAGCCAGTAGTCCCGCAAACTGCCAGTAGCCAAAAATCGGCGAGGCGTTCGCTGGTCCCACGGAACGAGCACGGTGGGACTTGACGGCAGGCATGGCGCGGGCCTAAACGGGTGCTGGTGAATTTGACCCCGTCGGGGTCATATGTTACGGGTGGGTTATATGTTACGGGTGGGTTATATGTTACGGGTGGGTTATATGTTACGGGCAGAGGGCGCGATGCGCCCCCTGCCCGTAACCACCTGTGTAAGTTTATTTCAGCACCTCCACTGTAAAGTTTACTTCAGTACCACCACCGCGGCCGGATCAATGGCCTGGAAAGTAAACGACGCAGTGAAGTACAACTGAACCGTCTTACTGTTGTGCGACTCGTAGCCAATGGAGATATCCTGTCCGAGTACCAGGCGATAATCACCTCCACGTTCTGTAACAAGGAATGAATCTTTCACAAAAGGTGCATGAATAATGCTTCCACCCAGCAGCTGATCCAGCTGACGGCGCAATGGGTAGCCTTTCAGGAAAGAATTCACCTTCTGCCACCTTTCAGTGTTCAGCACCAGGGAATAGGGCCCTTCAATGGCTTCTTCCTTCATTATTGCTATACCATTGGAAACAGCACCCAGGATGCCTTCACTGCTATCCGGAAACGGAATCGGATCATAATCAGAGCTGTTTTTCAGACCTGTAATATTTCCCGCCTTGAATCCTTCATAAATGGCATTCTCTTCAAATTTGGCAATCTCACGGGCTGCATCTTCAAGGGCATCCAGGTCAATATCTTCCGCACCACGCACGGCGTTATCCAGTTCCCAGATGTTCAATTCAAAAGGCACCCTGGCTTCCACCACGGGCAACACCTGGTTGATACCATACTTAACGGCACCCTTCTGGTTGGCCGGCACATTGATCCGGCCTGTGGGCAAGGCGGCATAATCCCAGCCTTTGGGGCCTTCCACATCCAAAAATTTGCGTCCTGACAGGGAAGCTGTCAGCACATCTACTGCGGTTTCGTTGATCTCCTCCCAGGCTGCTTCTGAGATGGGAGCCATTGATCTTCTTAATATATCCATGTTGTCCTCCTTATTTTTTAATTTTTCCAATGCCTAAAGAATCCGATTTTCCTTCGCCATGGTCATCATCATGGTCATCATGATCGTGGCCATGTGCACCCATAATGCTACCTTCCTTGAAAAGCCAGTTCCGCAGTTCCTCATCCCAACCGGGCATATTGCGGCGCAGCCACTCAAGTGTCATACAGGCGTGTTCAATCTCTTCATCACGGTTGTGGGCC
>Ga0207421_10006520_pt1 | contig 12701 bp, 11 predicted proteins | sample SodLakKL_010_SED_4_FD_187542 | JGI IMG/M metagenome (GOLD analysis project Ga0207421, IMG submission 187542) | Alkaline sediment microbial communities from Lake Tanatar, Kulunda Steppe, Russia - 8KL_010_SED (SPAdes) (version 2) | ecosystem: Environmental > Aquatic > Non-marine Saline and... | reverse complement strand
GCCTCGAGGATCTCCTTGGCCGCCTGCAGATCGCCCACCTCGTTCTGGAGGGTGTTTCTCTGGGCGCGGACTTCGTTCAGTTGGGTCTGGGCGGTCTCGAGCCGGCTTTCGAGATCGCTGACTTCGACTCGCAGCAGGGCGCGCTGCTCGCCAAGATCCGATTGCGCAGAGCGTGCGGCCGCGAGTTCCGCCTCGAGGATTTCATGGGCGGCACGGAGTTGATCGAGTTCGTCCCGTGCTCCTGTGTACCGTTCCTGGGCGGCCTGCAGTTCTGCCTGCGCTTCGGCCTGTCTGGCCTGGGCATTTTCATCCTGCGCATGGCCTGGGATCGCCAGTGCAAACAGGATGGCTCCAACCGCAAGGGCACGGATGGCGGGGTTGATCCCACGACCCCTGGTGGTTGCGTGCATCGATGACTTGTTCATGGGTCTTGATCTCCTTGGTGTGGTCTGGGGCCCATTGACGCGCGGCTGCCAGGGCCTTTCACGTTATTGTCGTTCCCTTGGGGCAGAGTCTTCGCGGATCCAGCACGCCACGTGCCGCGACGACATTCCCGGGAAGTGTAGTCAACGCAGGGCTCCCGGGTCCAAGTATTCCTGATCGGAGCATCCTGTTTTCTTGCCTTGCAAGCCCTCGCGATCAAGGCTGTACTGGTCCGGATATCGGGGAACCCGTCCTTGTGCCCGAACGGGCTACGGGGCAAGGTCGACCTGCCCACGAAAGTGTAAACCCCGAATGTTGCGGAGGCCGTGCCGATGAATCGAAGCCTGTCGTTGCCCCTGATCGCAACCGGTGTGCTGGTCCTTGCCGCTTGTGGCGACCCTCCGCGGGAGGCTGAGCACCGCGACTCGGATACCGGTCGATGGTACAGCGTGGAACAGGTGATGCTGGGGGGGCATGTGTTCGCCACGCACTGCGCAGCCTGTCACGGGCCTCGGGCAGAGGGGGCCGAGGAATGGTTCCGCCGCCTCCCTGACGGCCGCTGGCCGCCCCCGCCCCTGAATGGCACGGCCCACGCCTGGCACCATCCTCTGTGGCAGCTGCGCCAACAGATTCGGGAGGGTTCGGACCCGGAACACGGCGATATGCCTGGATTCGCCGAAGTGCTCTCCGATGCCGAGATCGACGCGGCCATTGCCTGGTTCCAGAGCTTCTGGCTGGACGAGATCTACGCCGCTTGGCTTGTCTACGACGCGAATTTTCCCGAGCCGTCGAGCCATCAGAAGGGCTTGGAATAGCCCCCTGGCAGCGCCGGATCGGCCAGTGGGGGCACCTCCCCGCGCACGGTCGCGAGAAGCCCCGGGTTGCGGTCGATGTCGCGCAACGCCCGGCGGAAAAACGGGCGCAGACCGCTCTTCAGATGCGGCCGAGCCTGGCTTGGGGGAATGTCCTTCAATCGGCAGAACAAGGCCAGTGCGTAACTGAGATCGGCCCGTGACAGGAAGCCCGGGCGTTCGGCCGACGGGCCCTGGCAGGAACCGCAGGAATTCACACGGACATTGAAGGCCGTGTTGGCGAACATGATCCCGAAGCCCATGAAGACGCCGACCAGTTCGGTCACGTGGCCCCAGTTTTCCTCTCCGGCGGGCGGGGACTCTGCTGCCGCGGCGGCCAGGTGATGGGCAAACTCCCGCGCAAAGTTGGCAATCAGCGCCTCCGGGTTCGCCACCAGTTCGGGGGCGTAACTGAACAACGCCGGTGACCCCTGTGCCACCGGCATGGCGGAGCCGTGGGGGGCTCTTGTGGGCACCGCAAGCGCCTGAGGCGGGTAGGCTTGGGGAACCCATGTCCCGGGTTCCTGCAGGCGGCAGGGCCAGTGATCGAGGCCGGCGTGGCTGCGCACCGAATCGAAGACCAGCTGCGCCATCCCGTGCACGCTGTCCGCCCGTCCGGGGAAGAATTCCGGGGTGGGCAAGACGAGCCGGGTGCCGCCGAAGAAGATCTCGCGTCCCTGGTGGCGCATGGTCCAGGCAAAGACCTCATGGATCCAGTCGCGCGTGGTGTCGTCCAGCAGGGGTTCGCGTTGAAACAGGTCGAAGATCATGACGAACGGCCACCTGGCGCAGGGCAGCGTCGTTCCCGTGGTTGTGCGCGCTTTTCGTTCATGGGGCTAGCCTATCGCGTTTGCCATTACGGGGGCCATGGGCGGGTTGGTGATGGTGTGCGAGCCGCTACAGATATGGGGTCAGCAGGCGCGCGGCCCCGTCGCGCAGGCGCAGGGGGATCGGTCGCTGGCGAATCTCGGGCAGCGTCAGCAGCCGGGAGGCACGGCGCAAATCGGCCGCCCATTCGCTGAGATCCCGGCCAAGATCCGCGTCGTAGCACTCCAGGTTGAACTCGAAATTCAGGCGCAGGCTGCGCGGGTCCCAGTTGGCGGAGCCGAACAGCACCCAGCAGGCGTCGACCAGCATCAGCTTGCCGTGGTTGAACGGCGGCGGCGTCAGCCAGATGCGGCAGCCGCGCTCCACCAGTTCCGCGTGCAGCGGATTGCTGGCCCAATCCACGAGGCGCAGGTTGCTGCGTTCGGGCAACAGCAGGTCCACCCGGACCCCGCGCAGAGCTGCTGTCTTCAGCGCGCTGAGCAGACCCACCTCGGGAAGGAAGTAGGGCGTGAGCACGGTGACCTGTTCGCGGGCCTCGGCCAGCGCGGCCAGCAGGGTGAACTGCAGGACCTCGAAGTCTTCATCGGGGCCGTCGGGTAGGCCGCGGCAGAGGATCGTTCCGGCCTCCGGTCCGGCAGGGGCGACCCAGGCCGGCCCCGATAACGTCTCGCTGGTGGCGAATCTCCAGTCCTCGCTGAAGACGCGCTGGAGCTGATCCGCCACCGGTCCGTCGACCTGGAAATGCAGGTCGCGGATCGGATGCCTGCCTGGATCGGTGCGGCAGTGTCCCTGGCGGATGTTCATGCCGCCGGTGAAAGCGGAGGCGCCGTCCACGATCAGCAGTTTCCGGTGGTTGCGCAGATTGAAGGCGGCCAGGCTCCGAGGCAGATGTGCAGGAAGAAAGGCGGCGCTGCGAACGCCGAGACGGCGTAGGTGAGCGATCATGCTGCGGCGACTGTAACGGACACCGATCCCGTCGATGAGAACCCGCACCTCCACACCGCGTTCATGCGCTGCGTGTAGGCGTTCCGCGAAGTGCCGACCCACGCGGTCGGTATCGAAGATGTAGGTGGCCAGGGCAATACTTTGTTTGGCGCTATCGATCGCCTCCAGCATTGCGGCGTACGCCTGGTCGCCATCGAACAGCGGTGTCACGCGGTTTCCGGCGCTGAGCGTGAACGGGCTCAGCGTATCCCCCGAGCCCAGCAGCCCCTGCCAGCGTGCACTCAGTACGGGGTCCACTGCGAGACTCGGTCGCGGGGCTGGCGAGGGGCTGTGGCCGTCACGCAGCGCACGGGCGCGCCGGCGGATGCGGTTGACGCCAAGCAGCCAGTAGAGGATCGAACCGGCCAGTGGCAGGAGGAAGATCAGTCCGACCCAGGCGATGACCGTCCCGGTTTCGCGGCGTTGCAGCAGCGCGTGCACGGCGCTGGCGACGGCAACCAGGAACACGGCCGCGGCGATGCCGCTGGCGATCCAGCCGGTCTCCACGTCCAAGATCCGCCTCCAGGGTCCGGTAATTCGATGGCATGCGCCGCCAAGACTGGCTACAGTACGGCCGCGCTCCATAGCGGGCAAACCCGGCCGGTTCGGCGGGGGCGCCGGGCCTTCCAACACGGATCAAACGAGACCATGGCCGAAAACCTGACCCTCGACTTCGCGGACGCCGAGCGGCTGCCGCTGAAGGACTTTACCGAAAAGGCGTACCTGGACTACTCCATGTACGTGATTCTGGACCGTGCCCTGCCGCATATCGGCGACGGCCTGAAGCCGGTGCAGCGGCGGATCATCTACGCGATGAGCGAACTCGGGCTCTCCGCAGCCGCCAAGTACAAGAAGTCCGCGCGCACCGTGGGTGACGTGCTGGGCAAGTTCCACCCGCATGGGGACAGCGCCTGCTACGAGGCCATGGTGCTGATGGCGCAGCCTTTTTCCTACCGCTATCCGTTCGTGGACGGGCAGGGCAACTGGGGTTCGCCGGACGACCCCAAGAGCTTCGCCGCGATGCGCTACACGGAGTCCAGGCTGTCGCGCTATGCCCAGGTGCTGCTGTCGGAACTGGATCAGGGCACTGCGGATTGGGTGGCCAACTTCGACGGCACCCTGGAAGAGCCGAAGGTGCTTCCGGCGCGGCTCCCGAACGTGCTGCTGAACGGTGCCACCGGTATCGCCGTGGGCATGGCCACCGACATCCTCCCGCACAACCTGCGCGAGGTTGCGGCCGCCTGCGTGCACCTGCTGGAACATCCCGGTGCAATGCTGGACGACCTGCTGGAGCACATCCAGGGACCGGACTTTCCGAGCGAGGCCGAAATCATCACGCCGCGCGAGGAACTCCGGAAGATGTATGCGAGCGGTCACGGTTCGGTGCGCGCCCGGGCCCGCTACGAGCGCGAGAACGGCGACATCGTCGTCACCGCGCTGCCCTACCAGGCGTCGGGTTCCCGGGTGCTGGAGCAGATCGCAGCGCAGATCAACGCGAAGAAGCTGCCGATGGTCGAGGACCTGCGCGACGAGTCCGACCACGAGCATCCCACCCGCCTGGTGATCACACCCCGCAGCCTGCGTATCGATGTCGAGTCGCTGATGGCGCACCTGTTCGCCACCACGGACCTGGAGAAGAGCTACCGGGTCAACATGAACCTGATCGGTCTGGACGGCCGGCCCCGGGTCAAGGACCTGCACACGTTGCTGCGCGAATGGCTGGGTTTCCGGGTGACCACGGTGCGCCGGCGCCTCCAGTGGCGCCTGGACAAGGTGCTGGCGCGCCTGCATGTGCTCGAAGGTCTGCTGATTGCGTACCTGAACATCGACGAGGTGATCCGCATCATCCGCGAGAACGACAGACCCAAGCCGGTGTTGATGGAGCGGTTCGGGCTCAGCGACATCCAGGCCGAGGCTATCCTGGAGCTGAAGCTGCGCCATCTCGCGAAGCTGGAGGAGATGAAGATCCGCGGCGAGCAGGACGAGCTGGCGACCGAGCGCGAGGGGCTGGAAAAGATCCTGGGATCGGAGAAGCGGCTGAAGCGCCTCGTCGCGGACGAGATCCGGGCGGATGCGAAGGCCTTCGGTGACGGCCGTCGCTCGCCGCTGGTGCAGCGCGCCGCCGCCCAGGCCCTGGACGAGACGGCACTGGTCCCGACCGAGCCGCTGACCATCGTGTTGTCGAAAATGGGCTGGGTACGCGCCGCGAAGGGGCACGAGGTGGATCCCACCGCGCTGAATTACAAAGCGGGTGACAGTTTCCTGGACGCGTTGGCGGGGCGCAGCAACCAGTTGGTGGCGTTTCTCGATTCGACCGGGAGGGCCTACACGCTGCCTGCGCATACCCTGCCGTCCGCCCGCGGGCAGGGTGAGCCCCTGTCTGGGCGTTTCACGCCAGCCGATGGGGGGCGCTTCGTTGGCCTGGCGTCGGGTGCGGCGGAGGAGCGCTGGCTGCTGACGACCGATCACGGCTACGGCTTCATCGCGCAGCTGGGAGACCTGTTCAGCCGACAGAAATCGGGCAAGACCGTGCTGAGCGTGCCCCCTGGCGCCGAAGTGATTGCGCCCCGACGGATCACGGACGTGGGCAGCGACCGTGTCGCGCTGGTGACCTCCGACGGTTACCTGCTGGTCGTTGCAGCGGCCGACCTGCCGGAAATGGCGCGCGGCAAGGGTAACAAGATCATCGGGATTCCCTCGGCGCGGCTGAAGGCGGGACAAGAGCGGGTCGTGGCCGTGGCGGTGCTGCCGCAGGGTGGTACGCTGCTGATCCATGCCGGGAAGCGGTTCAAGGGCATGGGGTCCACGGAATGGGCAGAATACGAGACAGAGCGCGGCCGTCGAGGCCACAAACTGCCGCGTGGCTACCAGAAGGTGGACCGGTTGGAGGTCCAGGCGTGAATGGGTGCTGCGCCGCTTGAATTTTCTGCGCGCTGCCCCATCTAATAGCCGGTATTAAACTTTGCTAATGGAGCCTTCGGAGTCGCCATGAAACGTATCATGCTGTTTTTGGGGACCAACCTCGCCATCATCGTGGTGTTGAGCATCACACTGCGTATCCTCGGTGTGGAACGCATCCTCGATGAAGAGGGCGTCGGGTTGAATCTCAACGCCCTGTTGATCTTTGCCGCTGTATTCGGGTTTGGCGGCTCCTTCATTTCGCTGGCCATCTCGAAATGGATGGCCAAGAAGACGATGAAGGTGCACGTCATCGAAAAGCCCCGCAACGCGACCGAGCAATGGCTGTTCGACACCGTGCGCCGTCAGGCCCGGGAAGCCGGCATCGGGATGCCGGAAGTCGGGATCTACGACTCGCCCGACCCCAACGCCTTCGCCACCGGCATGAGTCGCAACAACGCGCTCGTGGCCGTCAGCACCGGATTGATGCAGACCATGGGGCAGGGCGAGGTCGAGGCCGTGCTGGGTCATGAGGTCGGCCACGTCGCCAATGGCGATATGGTGACACTCGCGCTGATTCAGGGGGTGGTGAACACCTTCGTGATCTTCCTGGCCCGTGTGATTGGTCACTTCGTCGACCGCGTGGTGTTCAAGAACGAACAGGGCCACGGCCCGGCCTTCTGGATCACCACCATCGTTGCAGAGATCCTGCTGGCGATCCTGGCCTCGATCATCGTGATGTGGTTCTCGCGCCAGCGTGAATTCCGGGCCGACGAGGCCGGGGCGAAGCTGGCTGGCCGCGACAAGATGATCGGAGCGCTGGAAGCGCTTGCGCGTGCATCGGGACGGCCGGTGGATATGCCCGATCAGATGGCGGCCTTCGGCATCCGCGGTGGACTGCCGACCGGTCTCAAGCGCCTGTTCATGACCCACCCGCCGATCGAAGAGCGGATCATGGCGCTGAAGGCAATGCGCTGAGCCCAGGGGATACCCGGGCACCGACGAAGGGCCGCCGGAGTGCGGCCCTTCGTCCTTCTGTGGCACTCGATGCCGTGCAGGAACCTGCCCCTGCAAGCGAACCGCTCACCGCCCTTTCAGCACACGGTCCGCGACGAAGGGGTTGCTGCGGCGTTCCTCGCCGAACGTGGACATCGGGCCGTGACCGGGGATGAAACGGGTCTCCGGGCCCAACGGCCAAAGCTTGCGGGCAATGGCATCGAGCAGGTCCTGGTGGTTGCCCTGGGGGAAATCGGTGCGCCCGATGCTCCCGGCGAACAGCACGTCGCCGACCAGGGCGAGCTGGCTCGGCGCATGATGGAAGATCACGTGTCCTGGCGTGTGGCCGGGGCAGTGGTAGACATCCAGCACCTGTCGGCCCACTTTGACCTGGTCTCCCTCGCGCAGCCAGCGGTCGGGAAGGAAGGCGTCGACCTCTTCGGTGCCGAACATCCTGGCCTGCATCGGCAGTTGTTGCAGCCAGAAGCGGTCGGCCTCGCCCGGGCCAATGATTGGAGTGGCCGCCATGTCCGCGAGCGCGCGCGCGGCCCCCACGTGATCCAGATGGCCATGGGTGAGCAGGATCTGACGGAGGTCCAGTCCCCGTTCGCGGGCTGCCGCCAGGAGTTTTTCGGGTGACCCGCCAGGATCCACCCACGCGGCTTCCAGCGTCTCTTCACACCAGATCAGGGTCGCATTCTGTTCGAAGGCGGTAACGGGGATGGTGACGAATCCGAGCATGGCAGTGTCCCGATGGGCGGGTGCGGGGCCACATTGTGGCAAAGTGGCCAGGGCCCCGTCATTCGCGGTAGAGCTGGGGCAACCCGGCGCAGCGCGGCAGACGGTTTCTGTCAGGGCGTCAACGAAGCGCCGGTGGGCTTCCGAGATTTTTTTGCAGCTCGGGGTTGACAGCAGAATCTGCATATTAGAAGATGCTCATACGTTGATCGTTGCCCCCCCGCAACGGTCAACGTACTCCTCCATCCTCCTTTGGTGGTTTAATTGGCGCGGACTCCGGTCCGCGCCTTTTTTTTGGTGCGATCCCGGAGGAAGCGTTTCTTTAGTTACCTCTTGAGGAGGTCTGATCCCGGCCAAATCGATGTCTGTGTCATTCAATAATCTGCGTAACGCCGTCCTGGTCTTGATCCTGCTGCCGCTGCTGGCCGTTTTGGTCGCGCTCGGCATGCTGGCGTTGCGCGAGTTCGAGCAGCAGATGGAGCTGCGCATGCAGGAGGACATCGAACTGGTGGCGCGATCCATCCGCCTGCCGATCTCGGCGGCGATGATCCGGCGCGATGCGATGGACGTGCAGCAGGCGCTGGATTCCGCATTTCAGTTGGAACAGGTCTTCGGCGTCTACGTCTACGACTCCCACGGCGACCTGATCGCCACCAGCGGGCCGCGCAGCCCGTCGCTGGAACGTCGCCATGAGGCCCGCCTGATCACCGCCACCGGCAGCCAGGGGGCCTTCGAGGAGCGCCAGGGCCGCGAGGTGTTCTCCTTCTTCCTGCCACTGACCGACGCCGGCGGACGGATCGTTGGACTGCTGCAGATCACCCGCGATGTGACCCGGTTCCATGCCTATATCGCCCAGATGCGCTGGCAGGGCGGCGTGGCAATCGTCCTGCTCTCGCTGGTCTTCCTGTTCGTGGTCCTGATCGGGCATCACCGCGCAGTGGGCCGGCATGTCAACCGGATTGCCGGCGCCATGGAGAGAGTTGGCACCGGTGCCCGAGGGCTGCGCGTGCCGGAGCAGGGGCCGCAGGAACTGCGGCTGTTGGCTACCACGATGAACGAGATGCTCGAACGCCGTGAGGATTCGGAGCGGGCACTGGAGGCGCAACGTGCCCAGCGCGCCGAGCTCGAGGAGAAACTGCGCCAGTCCGAGAAGCTGGCCGCGATCGGCCAGCTCGCGGCCGGTGTGGCGCACGAGCTGGGCACGCCCCTCGGCGTCATTGCCGGACGCGCGCAGCGTGCTCGTCGCGGGGTGCCGGAGGGTTCCCGAACCGCGATGGAAATGGAGAGTCTGCTGGCCGAGCTTGGTCGGGTCGAACACATCGTGCGCCAGCTGCTGAACTTCGCGCGGCGCAATCCCCTGAACCGGCGCGAGATCGCCCTTCCAGCGTTGGTGGCGGATGTGGTGTCGCGGGTACGCATGGGTGGACAGCGCTCGGAGATCGAGGTCCATGCGGTGCCGGCCGACGCTGCCCCGACGTTGACGATCCGAGCGGATCCGGCCCGCCTCGAGCAGGCATTGGGTAACCTGCTGGAGAACGCGATCCATGCCGCTCGGCAGCGGGTTACGGTGGCGTGGCGCAGGATCACGGAGGATTCCCGCGAGATGCTGGAAATCACGGTGGCGGACGATGGGCCGGGGATTGCCGAGGCGCATATCGATCACCTGTTCGAGCCGTTTTTCACCACCAAGCCGGCCGGGGAGGGGACCGGCCTGGGCCTCGCCGTGGCGCACGTTGCGATCGAGGACCATGGCGGTGAGTTGCGGCTGGACCGGGCCTGGTCTCCGGGCACTCGGTTCGTCGTGACCCTGCCGCTGTCGGAGGGTACCGCCAATGAGTGACGTTCTTGCCGCCACCCGGGGCGATGCCCGTGATGCAGTGCTCGTGGTCGAGGACGATGCCGGGCACCGTGAACTGCTCCGGGAGGAATTGGCCGAGGCGGGATACTCCGTGACTGCTGTGGCCACGGCGGAGGAGGCGCTCGCGCAGTTGCGGGAGCGAACCTTCTCGCTTGTCGTCAGCGACCTGCGGCTGCCGGGGGAGGACGGGTTCGCGGTGCTGGAGGGGATCCGAACGCTGGTGCCCGCGCCGGGGTTCATCATGTTGACCGGCTTCGGCACGATCGACCAAGCCGTCGCTGCGCTGAAGGCGGGGGCGGACGATTTCCTGACCAAGCCGATTGATCTCGAGCACCTGCGTATTGCCGCGGACCGTGTACTGCAGACGCGGCGGCTCCGCAATGAGGTTCAGCAGTACAGGGAGGTGCTGGGCGACCAGGGCTTCCATGGCATGTTCGGCAAGAGCCCCGCGATGCTGAACTTGTTCGACCTGATCCGGCGCATCGCCGGTTCTGACGGCAGTGTCCTGATCACCGGGGAATCCGGCACGGGCAAGGAACTGGTTGCTCGCGCGCTGCACGAGGAAAGCCCCCGCGCCGGCGGACCCTTCGTGGCCATCAACTGTGCCGGGATTCCGGAGACCTTGCTGGAATCGGAACTGCTGGGCCATGCGGCGGGTGCGTTCAGTGGCGCGCGCGGGGCGCGCAAGGGCCTGTTCCTCGAAGCCGACGGTGGCACGCTCTTCCTGGACGAGATCGGGGAAATGCCCGCGTCCATGCAGACCAAGCTGCTGCGCCTGCTGCAGGACGGACAGGTGCGACCGGTTGGCGCCAATGAGGAAGTGAGCACGGATGTGCGCATCGTCGCCGCCACCCACCGGGACATCGCCGAGCTGATGGCCGAGGGCAGCTTCCGGGAGGATCTGTTCTTCCGGCTGGAGACCTTCCGCATCGAGGTGCCGCCCCTGCGCGAGCGCGGGGAGGACATCGCGCGGCTGCTGGAATTCTTCCTGCGCCGTCAGGCACTCGCGCAGGACCAGCCGCTACGGCGCCTGGAACCCGATGCGCTGCGGCAACTGCTGGGTTACCGATTTCCAGGCAACGTGCGTGAACTCGCCGGTCTGGTCGAGCGCGCAGCCACCCTGGCCCGGGGCGACACCATCGGGATCGAGGACCTACCGGAGCGGGTTCGCACGGACCGCTCGGACGATCTCGAGCCGGGTGCCGACCCGGCGGGTGGCGGTCGTCATGAGGACGAGTGGGAGACGCTCGACGAACTCGAGGAACGCTACATCCGGCAGGTGCTGGCCTTTACCGGCGGCAACAAGCAGCGCGCGGCCCGGATTCTCGGCATCGGCCGCAAGACCCTGTACCGCAAGCTGGACAGTGATGTGTGACGATCGGAACCGTATCAATTCGACACATGTGGCGCGATGCCACGGCGTTGCCGGGCCCATGATCGCCGTGAAAACCCATCGATAATCTTGTAAGCGTCGGATGGAAAATGGGTTTTTTGATTATTTCCGGGTCTGGCACGGTTTCTGCTCCGTGGTTTATTGCTAACCAAGCCAATGCAATCGAAAGGAGCATTCATGACGATTCGAAAGACCGCGCTGACCATCGCCCTCACCGCACTGTTTGCCGCCGGCGGCACCGCTGTTGCCCAGAGCTACGGCGGCGGAGCCGGCCAGGCACCCACACCCGGCCAGACGACGCCCGCGACCGCTGCCCTGACCGAACAGACGGTCGATACCTTTGTCGATGCCTTCGTCGCGGTACAGGAGATCCGTGAGGACTTCACCGAGCGGCTCCATTCGGCGTCCGACGAGGCCGAGGCCCAGGCGATGCAGCAGGAGGCCCAGGAGAAGATGATGCAGGCCGTGGAGGAATCCGGAATGAGCGTCCAGGAGTACAATGAGGTCGCCATGGCGCTGCAGAACGATCCGGCCCTGATGCAGCAGGTGCAGGAAAAGGCCGCTGATCGCATGTAAGCTGGGACTTGATCCCAGGATCGCATCCGGTTCGCCGGACGCGGGGCCGGCCCCTCGGGGTCGGCCTTTCTTTTGCGTGGTCCTTGAACCCGGGGCGCGCGTTCGTTATGATTGCGCGCTTTATGAAATAGCGCCGTATCCGGAGCACAGGCATGAAAACCATTAGCGCCAAGCCGGCCGAAGTCGTACGCGACTGGTACCTCGTCGACGCCAGCGGCAAGACCCTCGGGCGGCTCGCCACCGAGATCGCGCGCCGTCTGCGCGGCAAGCACAAGCCGGTCTACACCCCGCACGTCGACACCGGCGATTACATCGTCGTCGTCAACGCGGAAAAGATCCACGTGACCGGCAACAAGGCGAACGACAAGATGTACTACCGCCACTCGGGCTTTCCCGGGGGGTTGAAGCAGGCGAATTTCAGCCAGTTGATCGAGCGTGCGCCGGAACGGGTGCTGGAACATGCGGTCAAGGGCATGCTGCCCAAGAATCCGCTGGGCCGTGCCATGTTCAAGAAGCTGAAGGTCTATGCGGGCACGGAACACCGTCACACCGCTCAGCAGCCGCAGCCGCTCGAGATCTAGCGCCGCTTACACCGCATACGTCAAGGACAACGCATTCATATGGCAATCAACCAGAACTATGGCACCGGCCGTCGCAAGACGGCTTCCGCGCGGGTCTTCCTGCGTCCGGGGAAGGGCGACATCGTCGTCAACGACAAGTCGCTGAACGACTACTTCGGGCGTAAGACCTCGCGCATGGTCGTCCGCCAGCCGCTCGAGACCGCGGACATGGTCAACCACTTCGACGTGATCGCGACCGTCAAGGGTGGCGGTGCGAACGGGCAGGCCGGTGCCATTCGCCTCGGAATTGCCCGGGCTCTGGTCCAGTACGACGAGGCCCTGCGTCCGCCGATGCGCCAGGCCGGGTTCATGACCCGCGATGCCCGCGAAGTCGAACGCAAGAAAGTCGGTCTCGCCAAGGCCCGTCGCGCGAAGCAGTTCTCCAAGCGCTGAGTTCCAGGCCCGGGACCGCGTCCCGGACCTGTCGAATTGGGGGATCGTCTAGCGGTAGGACTACGGACTCTGACTCCGTCAACCCAGGTTCGAATCCTGGTCCCCCAGCCAACATGCACAAGGCCCCCTCGCGGGGCCTTGTG
>Ga0207421_10006518_pt1 | contig 12704 bp, 6 predicted proteins | sample SodLakKL_010_SED_4_FD_187542 | JGI IMG/M metagenome (GOLD analysis project Ga0207421, IMG submission 187542) | Alkaline sediment microbial communities from Lake Tanatar, Kulunda Steppe, Russia - 8KL_010_SED (SPAdes) (version 2) | ecosystem: Environmental > Aquatic > Non-marine Saline and... | reverse complement strand
CAGAGAAGATGTAGTGTTTTAAACGATGTTTATTTCTGTTATGGACGCTACGAAGGCAACAGTTCGGGTTGCATGTCTTGTAGCGCTATCGCTGATGCTGATTTGGAAATCGTGTTTACGGCACGCAAGCGAGACAGTAGTGGTTCTTGTCATTAGTTCGCAGAGACAGACATGCCTTACGTTAGCAAGCAAATCCCGCATGTGGCGGTATTCGCCATTGTACTTCTGATCGTTACAGGTTGCGATGATACGCCGACCGATCCAGGTCCACCGCCCTCTGAAGTTACGATCACCGTCGAGGGCGAGGTGAGGGGCAGTGAACCCGTCGCCAGTGCTGAAGTCGCTATCTTTCCTGTGGAGAATGACGACCCGCTCGATCAGACCACAAGCGATTCCGAGGGTGTCTATGAGTTGTCATTTGCAGTCGAAGAAGACGAAAAACCTGACTGGGTCGTCCTCCGGACGGAAGCCGACGGATATGCCCTCTATGAACGTACGCTCGAGGTCAGCGAGTCCATCAGTTACGACATAGAGCTGGAGACGGAGGGTACCGAAGCGCAGGTATCCGGTAAGGTTACCGAAGAAGAGACGGGTGATCCCATCGGGGACGCGACGATTACCGGTACCGACGGTCAGGAAGATGCCGACCTTTTCGAAACGAACAGTAACCAGGACGGGACCTACGAAGCCAGTTTCATGGTGACCGAGGAGCCCGATGAGGTGATCGTAGAGGTAGAAGCAGATGGCTATTCGGCCACTTCCGTAGAGGTTGCATTCGACGAGCAGATGGTAGCCGATGTAACGATGCAAACGGCGTTATTCGCCGGAGGGACAGGCACGGCAGATGATCCATACCGGATCGAGACCATCGAGCAGTTGCAGGCCATCGACAAGGAGCGGAACGCTCATTTTATGCTGACAGCCGACATAGATGCGACCGAAACGTCCGAATGGAACGACGGCGCAGGTTTCGAGCCCATCGGAGACGTCAACCCGGGCGGATTCTCCGGCGTGTTAGACGGAAATGACAGGACGATTGATGGACTTACCATCCAACGCGAGGATGAAGATAACGTTGGCATATTCGAGTTCATGGAAGGTGCAACAGTTCGCAACCTTGATCTGACCAATGTCTCCGTTTCGGGCAACACGCGCGTCGGGGGCCTGGTAGGGTGGAGCGAGGACACCGTCGTCTTACATACCACCGTAGAAGGACATGTTAAAGGCCATCGCCTTGCGGCCGGAGGCCTGGCCGGTCGCTTTGAAGAAGGGGAAATTACCGACACCCATATGGAGGGACAACTCGAAGGGGTCGGCACCGTGGGCGGGCTCTTAGGAACCTTCTCTGGTGAACTTCAGGACGCTACTGCCGACGTAACGATTGAGGCAGACCGAACGGTTGGTGGATTGGCTGGTGACATCTTCGGTGATGCTGTCGTCGAGAGTGCCAGCGCAGAGGGTCAACTGCAAACCGATCGCGGGAGCGGTGGCCTCGTTGGAAGAAACCGCTCCTCGACGATTTCCAACGCAGCAGCCTATGTAGATGTCATGGCCATCAATGAGGAAGTCGGTGGGCTGGTTGGACGAAATACCGGCGACATCGAGACGTCGTACGCTACCGGAGACGTCCATACCGAGCGTGATAAGGTAGGCGGGCTCGTCGGTCTGAATACCAGTGATGCTACGATTACAGCATCCTTTGCATCGGGCGCCGTCTCTACTGATTTCAGAAGAGCCGGTGGGTTACTTGGCACCAATGAGGGCGAGGCCGTTGTGCGAGATTGCTATGCCACTGGTAGCGTAGCAGACGACGGCAATGGTGGACTCGTGGGCTGGAATCTTGAAGATGCTGAGATCCATACCTCGTACGCGGTGGGCGAAATCATTGGTGATGGCGCTCGCCTTGTCCAGCTCAATAGTCGTGGCCCACTGCATGGTGGCAACGCTGTCTTGGAGGGTAGTTATTATATTCAGCATCCCGACCATCCTGGTGTAGCCCAGGGTGAAGACGATGGCGCCACTGGGCTGGAGACCAGCGAAATGACCGGCTCTCAAGCCGTAGAGTATATGCCGGCGTTCGACTTTGAAGAAACGTGGCAGACCGTCAGCGACGACTTCCCGGCGCTCTGGTGGGAGGAGCGATAGCGGATTAACTTCCCGATCCGACAAGACCCACGGAATTACGCAGTGACGCTATTCAAAGCTCGCCCCACAGCCACATACGTTCCCCGGATCCCACGTCTGCTTGATGGCAGACAGGCGATCGTGATGCTTCCCGAAAGCGGCCTGAACGCGTTCCGGTGTAGTATCCGTCTGATTGTTGAGATACTCGCCTCCATTGCCGAACGCCCGCACGGCTGCGTGGAGGTCACGTGTCCAGGCGACGTTAGCGTCGTCATCCTTCGCATCTTTCCAATGGGTAGTGATGTGGAAGAGGAAGCGGCTGCCCCGGTGGGCATAGGCCGTATCATCCGCAGCCACCTGGTCTATCGCTCCTCCAAGACCGTAGAAGTTCACGGCCGTGCCGGGTGTCGGTAACGGAAGCACCTCAGCAATCAACGTCTCGATGAGCTCATCGGACAGCTCATCCAGATATGCAGACTCCCAGTGATGACGCTCTCCTTTTGGTATCACGAAAGGTGCGAACAGGTCAGCGTAATCTACCACATCGGTCAGTGCCACCAACGGATCGCCGAACGCCATGAAGTCCTGCAGGGGGGCTTCAACTTTAGCCGGTTCACCCACGCACATCACATAAACTGACAGGGCCGGGGTGCCGGGTAGATCGTCCGGGAGTCCAGGTAGGTCTGGAATCGTAATGAAGGAGACCACGGGATAAAGCGCATCGGGAAGCTGATCCAACTGCTCCCGGAAATACCGGAGATATCCGGCAGCGGCATGGACCGGATACATGGCCTGCCCGATGAGCGACTCCCGGCTTCCTTCACGACACCGAAACGTGAACGAGTTGACGATGCCAAAGCCACCGCCGCCCCCACGCAAAGCCCAGAAGAGATCGCTGTTTTCGTCCGCGCTGGCCGTAACAATGTCTCCCTCAGCGGTCACCACGTCGACTTCCAGAAGATTGTCGGCGGCCAGGCCCTCGACCCGACTGGTGACGCCCAGACCACCACCGAGCGTAAAACCTCCGACCCCTACATCCAGCGGGATGCCAGGTGGGAGAAGGCCGTTGGGCAAGGCCTTCGCATTGACGTCGGCCCAAGTCGCGCCCCCAGCCACGCGAACGATCCGCTCATCGACCTGAATTTCCACGCTGTTCATCGGCGAGAGATCAAGGACGAGTCCGTCATCGCAGACCGCATGTCCGGTCGTCATGTGCCCGCCGCTCTTTATGGACAATGGCACGTTGTGCTTGCGGGCAGCGTTGACGCCAGCCACGACATCGTCGGGATCGGAGCACTGCAAGATGGCCGCGGGATACCGGTCTATGACACCGTTCCAGACGGTCCGGGCATCATGGTAGGCTGGATCGTCGGGCGTCAGGAGTTCTCCAGCAACGTGAGTAGGGAATGCATCACGAAGTGACGTCTGCATGTTGGTTTTTCGGATGGTAGAGAGAAGCCATTGAGGTCTATGCCGTAACCGTACATCATCATGCGCGGAATATCACCAGCTAACCGGACGCATGGAGATGCCTAACGGCCGGTGTAGGCTATCGCTACTCAATCGTGAAGGTCCGCACCATGCCCTTCTCTGCCGGTGCTGGCACCTCTGCAATCCAGGCATAGTCGCCTGGTGAAAGATCCACATGCAGGTAGGCCGTTTCACCGCCAACCATTTCCATGGCACCGCCAATAAACGTCGCGCCTTCAGGTGCGCGTCGGGTGAAGCTTCCCGGGAGCCGCCAGTCTATCCAGATCGCCAGCTCCTCCAAAAGGCCTTCGTCATTCGGATCTTCGAGTTTAAAGAGTTGCGCATTGTGTCCGAGGAGGTGCTCGTACCCGAATTCAGGTTGCTCGTCAAAAAAGACGGATATCACCTGTTCACCCTGCCCGAGCGTGCCTTCATACGACAGGCCACCGGACGCGGGCTGGGCGATCGTTACCTCCATGGTTGCCTCCGGTGCCTCTCCATCGGATACTTCCTCCGCAACCACTAATTTCCGAAGCATCCCGTTAAAGGAGTGAAATTCTTCAGCTTCGTCCTTCACGTAGCACTCGACGATATAGGTGCCGGGTGAGAGCGATACTGTGGTTCGTGAGGTGAGCCCAGCTGCCGTCAGGCCCGGGCCGCCACTTGGAGGCGCACCCGGATCAAAGAACCATAGTGCTTTACCGGCAATATTTGCTACGAGGTTATCAACAAATTCCTCCCAGTTTATCTCCCCTTGAACAAAGGGGGTGTACTCTTCCTGGAATGGTACCGTAACACCGTTATACCAGTGGTCGAGCAACGGTTCGCCGGCAGCCTCCGCAGCAGCGATTCCCTCGTCGGGTACTTTATAGAGCAAAACGAAATGATCGGCGTGCGAAGCATTCGTAAACTCAAACGTGGTCCAACCGGACGCTATCTCATCCGTGCTTAGGTCGAAGAGGTGTTCGTTGCTTTCTTGGTCGTGTGAGGCGGTAATTTCTACGGTTTGTGGTTCCACAACGTTTGGAGGGGCCTCCGAATCTGTTATGCTGCTATCGCAGCCAGTGATTATAATTAAGAGTGAGAAGATTACCGTGCCTAAAATGTAATTGCGTATCATGGTGCACTGAGGTTGAAGCGAAAAGGTTTTCGAACGAGGAGGGCAGAGAATTGCCTGTAGAGGTGGAAGTGTTTTTTGCTGCCAACCAGCTTTCAGCAATCGGTTCTCGAAGTCAGTAACAATTAATCGGGGGCAGCATATTCGACTGAGGATCACGCTATCACCCCCTCTCATAAAGTATCCACACGAGGCGGCAGCAGATCTTATCATGTGATCCTCCTGACGCCTTCCGTTTCACCCTTTCTTCATTACACTGCATGCTGAGTGAACTCGCATTTGGATATGAGTCCTGGATCAGGTAGCAGGCAGAGCGTTACGAGCTTGCTCGTCACACTCCGTAAGGGAGAGGGTGAGGGAGAAGTGCGGGAGGATCTATTCGAGCGAGTGTACGCCGACCTGTATCAGCGGGCAAGGGCAGAGCGGCGACGCTGGAGGGGAGAGCACTCCTTACAAACGACGGCGCTGGTAAACGAGGCGTACCTTAAGCTTGTGGATCGGGAGCATCAGAACTGGTCCAACCGATCACACTTTTTCGGTGTAGCCGCCAAAGCGATGCGTCATATCCTGATCAACTACGCCCGGCGCCAGAAGGCACAGAAGCGAGGAGGGGATGCGCCCAAACTTTCTCTTGATCAGCTCCGGAGTGCGTTCGGGCGGGCCGTTGCAGCTGCCGAAGAGCGGGCTGAGGTGCTCCTGGTTCTCGACGAGGCGCTCGACCGCCTGAACGAAGTGCATACGCGGGCCGGTCGTGTGGTTGAATGCCGGTATTTTGCCGGTATGACAATAGACGAGACAGCAGAAGTACTCGCGGTTTCTACAGCTACGGTGAGCCGCGACTGGGCGGTGGCAAAGACCTGGCTGTATCGAGAAATGAAACGGCTCCTGGGGAATGGTCTTAACGAGGGGGGTGGTTGATCGATGCGCTACGACCGCTTGGATACGATCGGTCAGCTTCTTCATACGCTGAGGCAGGTGCCGGTTGACGAACAGGTCGCATACCTGGAACAGGAATGCCGCGATGAGGACGTACGGGAAGAAGTGCTCTCGCTTTTGTCGCACACGGAAGAGGCCACGGGCTTTTTCGATGATGTTGTAAACGCCGTGGTTGAGAACGCACTGGACGATATTTTCGGTGACAGTCGATCGGGTGCTACAAAGGCAGATCCACTCGAACTCGAGGGGGCGCGTATTGCTGGTTACGAGGTAGAGAAGCACATCGGCACCGGTGGGATGGGCGTGGTGTACAGGGCCACGGATACAGAGCTCAACAGGCCGGTAGCCCTCAAATTTCTATCCCCCTTTCTTGTCTCGGATGAAGAGGCTGCTGAGCGCTTTACGCGGGAGGCCCGGTCAGTCGCCGCACTGGACGACCCCCGTATTGCGACGATCTACGAGATCGGAGAGGCAGCTAACGGGCTCCGTTTTATTGCGATGGCCTACTATTCGGGCGAGACGCTCAAGGACAAAATCGCAGGTGGGCCGCTTCCCGTCGATAGGGCGCTGGCCTACGCAATCCAGATCGCTGAAGGCCTTCGCAGCGCGCACCGGGCGGGGATCGTTCATCGTGATGTAAAACCGGGCAATGTAATTGTACTGCCGGACGGCGACATCAAGCTGGTGGATTTTGGGCTGGCAAAGGCCGCGTCCGGAGGTCATCTCACGCGATCAGGGCGACGGATGGGAACGGCTGCCTACATGAGCCCGGAAATGGCCACGAATGAAGCGGTCGACGAGCGTAGCGACCTATGGGCTCTGGGCGTTACACTCTATGAAATGGTAACTGGTGAAAGGCCTTTTCAGGCTGCGCACGACACCGCAATTCTCTATGCTATCGTGCACAAGCAACCTCGGAGGCCGGTCGAGTATCGACCCGAGATCCCGCCAGTTGCCGAGCAGATCATTATGAAACTGCTGGCGAAAACTCCAGCCAACCGATATCAACTGGCGGGCGACGTGCTTCGTGACCTGCGAGCTGTGCGAAAAGGAGAGAGCCCGGTCGTACGCGTGCCGGAAGCTGCGTCTGAGAAATCCGGAGAGTCGATTGCCGTCCTTCCATTCGAAACGCTCGGGAGTGGAGAGGTGAGCACGTTTACACAGGGCGTACACGGGGACGTGTTGACCCGGCTTTCCAACATAGCGGATCTGCGGGTGATCTCGCGCACGTCTGTCCGCAAGTATCAGGGCACCGACCGATCCATCCGGCAGATTGGCCAAGAGTTAAATGCTGGCTGGATAATGGAAGGGGAGGTGCAAGAGATTGCCGATCAGGTGCGGGTACATGTTCGGCTCATAGATGCGCGCAAAGATCAAAACGTCTGGGCAAAGAATTTTCAGCGGCGCCTTACGGCGGAACAGCTTTTCCAGATTCAGGAGGAAATAACCCGTCAAATTGTGCGCGAGCTTCAAGCCCATCTCTCGCCTCAAGAGAAGAAGCGCATCGGGAAGGCTCCGACGGACGATCTGACAGCCTACCGGCTGTACGCCGAAGGACGCCGGAAGCTCGATCAGCGTACCGGAAGTGCCATGCGAAAGGCGGTCGATCTGTTCGAACGCGCTACGGAGCACGATCCGGCGTATGCGCTGGCGTGGGTCGGCCTCGCCGACGCATGTGCCCTGCTGTATGATTACGGGCACGCACGGCGTGAGCAAACATTACCACGCGCGAGGCAAGCAGCCGAGAAAGCACTGGCCATCGACCCTGATCTCGCCGCTGCGCACGCGTCGCTCGGACTGCTGCATTCCAACCGGCACGAAGGGCCGGAAGCTATCGCCGCGCTTCAGCGAGCAGTGGAGCTACAGCCCAGTTACGCCGAGGCGCATAACTGGCTCAGCTGGAACTACCAACTGCTGGGTGAGGCGGAGAAAGCGCTCGAAAGTGCGGAGCGCGCGGTCGAGCTCAACCCGCTCTCGGCTGAAGCCGTGTGCAATCTGAGCGCCTCGTCCATCACGATAGGTGATGGGGATCGGGCGCTTGCTGAAGCGACAAGAGGAGAGGAACTCGAGCCGGAATGGGCGTCGCCAACGTTTCATAAAGGCCTCGTGCTCTACCACCTTCAGCGGTTTGAGGAGTGCATCGATGCACTTGATGGATTGTCTGCGCCGTGGTCCGGGAAGGGCGCCGAGGCCACGGTTGCGCTTGCTCGCATCCGGATCAACCATGAAGAGGCGGCACGCAAGACCCTTTCCGGGTTCGAAGAGGAGGAAGCCCACTTTGCCGCCGGATTGTTGCAAGCCGCTCTCGGCGAGATGGATCGCGCGTTCGCGTCGTTTGCGAGGATCACGTACTGGGACGACTGGCCCACCCTGGCAGCTTTTCATTATTACCCGGACGTGCTCGGGCCCCTGCGAGAAGATGTGCGATGGAGCGACGTGATGCGAAGCCTCAAGCGCGATCGGGGCCTGGCGGACGAGTCGGGCGTAAGCCCCGAAACGCCCGAACTTGATGCCCGTGCGGTAGCCGTGATTCCATTTGCTGACCTCAGTGGAACGGACAGCGCTGCGACATTTGCCGCGGGATTTCATCATGACCTCTTGACGAAGCTCTCCCGGGTCTCCGGCTTAACGGTCATCTCCTCGGTGGCAGTTCAAAAATATGAGGATGGAGAGTGGTCGATGCAGGAGATTGCACGCGAGCTGAACGCCGGCACCCTTGTAAGGGGAGGTATCCAGGAGGTGGCCGGGCGTCTTCGGTTGAACGCACATCTGCTGGATACTTCCAACGAGCAGCTGCGATGGTCTGAGACGTACGATCGCGACCTCACGAAGGAGAATCTTTTCGAGATACAGAGTGAACTTGCGACCCGGATCGCGGAGAGCCTTCGAACGGCATTGACGCCCGAAGAAAAAAAGCGTGTAGAAGAACGCCCCGCCGAAGATTTTGAGGCGTACAGATTGTGCGCCTACGGGAGAACGCACATGGATCGACGTACCGGGCAGTCGATGAGGCGCGCGTTCGAGCTCTTTCGGCAAGCCACAGACAAGGCTCCGGACTATGCGCCAGGATGGGCCGGGCTCGCCGAGGTGCTGGCACTTGCGTCGTATTACAGGCCGGTGCTTCCGACGGATGCTCCCGACGCCATGGACGTTGCGCGACGTGCAATCGAGCTGGATCCGTCGCTTGCAGAAGCACACGGTTCGCTGGGAATCCTGTATGCTCATGCTCAGGACGGCCCCGCAGCGGTGCGTTCGCTTCAGCGTGCGATCGAACTCAAGCCAAGTTATGCAGAGGCGCACAACTGGCTTGGTTGGATGCACATGATCGTGGGTGATCCGGCCAGGGGAATCCAACCGGCTGAGCGAGCAGCAGCACTGAACCCCATTGCTCCGTACGTTCCTGCGTTTCTCGGACAGATTTATTTGGCCGACGGCAGGGCAGAGAAGGCACTGCGCGAGTCCGTTCAGGCACGTGAAATCCAGCCTGACTATGCGATCGCTCATTATATGGAAGGCCTCAGCCTCTACCACCTTAGCCGATTTGAGGAGGCCGTGTTTGCACTCAGGGAAGCTGCTTCACTGGCCGAACCGGAGGGTGGGCCTGCGCGCTATGTTCTTTGGCCGGCCCTGTTTGCGGCTTATACGGCCGCCGGAGCCGAGGACGAGGCTTCCCGCGTTCGTGACCGCATAGAAGACGGGGGCGAGCCGTTCGCACGCGGAATGATGCACGCCGTCAACGGCGAGGATGAGAGCGCACTGGACGCGTTCATGGCGGTGGACCGGTGGGACCACGATACAACGCCGCCCATGCGTTTTCTCTTCCCGGATGTTCTGGGGACGGTCAGACAAAAGTCTGCCTATGAGGAGGTGCTTCTACGCATAGATCATAGCTGGCGTAAACGGCCAGGTTCGGCCATGCGGTAGCGCGTGTGTGCGTGACCAACTCACATAGATCACCGGCCCGCCACGGCCGAGCGCCCGGCATTTTCCCGCAGCACTGGAATGGATGCCGGGCCCGTCATGCCGGCATCGACGGTGCGCTTGACGTCGAGGAACGCCTGCCAGCTTTGAAAGGGCACATCGAGGTGGACGACCTGCTGCCCGCCCTCATCCGTGGAGATGTGTGAGGGGTAGCCGTGCCGGGCATCGAGGGTACGTGCATGCCGAAGGGCCTCATGTTGGGTGGCAAACTGCCCGGTTTGCAGCCGGTAATCGAACGTCAGGGCATGCGTAGCCGTGTGCGGCCCTACCTGTACGACTGGGTCCGCACTGGCATCCTCTGAGCCCACGGCCTGCAGGTGCGCCCGAAGCGCCTGCGTGTCCGTGACCGGTCCGCTGTGGACGCGGTAGGGCACGCGGCCGCCCACGTGCTGGACCGTCACGTTGGTAGCGAGGGCCTCCCGCAGTTGCGCGGCTCGGGCGTCTGCGGCTTCGCGCTCGGCATAGGCCCACAGTTCCACCTGTAACGGTACGGGCGCCGGGCGCGCATCTGGTGCGGCGCATTGCGCAATAAGGGCGATCCCGTCATCGAGGTGAGGGCCGTCGCGCAGGGTCAGCAGCTGACGCGCGGCATCGCTGGCCACGTCCTGCGGCACGGTGCGGACGGCGTAAAGAGTATTGGCCCGGTTGGGAATCAGTTCGAAGCCGGCGCCTGTGCGTGCGGTGGTTGACTGTGCCACCTGGAGCGCCCGGTCTGGGCTGCTGTAGGTGCCGATCTGCACCGCGTACTGGCAGGCCCCGGCGGTGAGGGTGTCGCTTCGCACGTGCAGGGGGAGTGGTACGGGCTGGCGGAGCGATCCGGTGAGGGCAGGACGCTCGGGTGCTGGAACGGTCCGCGACTCGAACGTTGCGGTGGCGGCTGGGCGGACAGCCTTCGGCGCTGGGGCTTCGGTTGCGACCGGAGCAGAAGCGACTGGAGCAGATGCGGCCCGTGGGCGAGGCGCCGGCGGGGGCGCAGCCGACGTGCCCGGGTTTAGCCGCATCCCCATGGTGATGCCCCAGCGGTCGTGGGTCAGCGACTGCCCGCTCAGGGTGGCGCCGTCGGGTGTCCAGTGGTAGTGCACCTGCAGGTCCATACGCACCCGGTCGTCGAGGCGTAAGGTGAGTCCGGCCCCCAGGGGGACGTAGGCGGCGCGCCCGGCCTCCAGCGACCAGGTGGGGCCGGCACGGACCGGCTCCTCCGTCGGGGTCAGTACGGGATTAGGGGCAGGAGCGACTTCCGTCATGCGGTGCCAGCGCAGGCCGCCGCCTGCGAAGAGGTGGGCGCCGAGGCGGCTACGCGGCGCCAGCGCGAGATGTAGCCGGTAGTCCACAGGCAGGGTGCGGGCGCGGTAGCCCGTCCCGGAGATCATGCCTACCCGGGCGCCCACCTGTCCATGCAGCGGCCCGGCCAGGCGATGGCGGAGCGTCGGCCCAACGGTCAGGTCGCTGAGGTGCTGCACGCCGGGCTGCGACGCGCTCACCTGGGCCTCCAGTCCCAACGAAAAAGCAGCGTTCTGGGCCTGCGCGTGCGGTGCGGGCGGCCCGAGGAGGAGCAGCGCACAGAGGAGCGACAGGGGCAACAACCAGGGCGGGGATAGGGAAATCATACCGGAGCGAAAGGGCACAGTGTATACGTCAAAAGCCATGGGGTTAGCGGACGTGCATCATCGAGCGGGCCTGCGTAAAGCGGGTGCCCTCGGCGCCTTCAGCGCTCAGGCGGTAGAGGTAGGCGCCACTGGGCAGGAGGTCGGCGGGTAGGGTAATGGTGTAGCTGCCAGGGGCTACCCCGCTGCGATCCACCAGCTCGTGGACGAGGCGGCCCTGCAGATCGTACACGCGGAGAGTGACGCGGGCCGGGACGGGGATGTGGTACCGAATCGTGGTGGCCTCAGCAAACGGGTTGGGGTAGTTCTGCTCGAGCGCAAACCCCGGTGGGGCCTCGGCGTCGATAGCAAACGCGAACGTCTGCCGGCTCACCGTGGACGCCGGCGCATCGGTATCGGCAGGGGAGGCTTCCACCCACCATGTATAGCTCGTGCGCGTGGCAAAGAAGTCGTGATCCAGCGGCAGTGTATGGGTGGTATCGCGCAGCCCACCACGCCGAAGCTGTTCACCGTCGTCGCGCTGCACGTACAGCGCGTAGCGGACGGGCACATCGGCACGTGCAGTCGTCCAGGTGAAGGGCACCTGCTGTCCATACACCGTGGCAGCGTCTGCCGGAACGTGAAGGTCGAAGGCGCCGGGCGGCGGCTGGGAGAAGGTGGCCTCTGCTGTCGCAGGAGCCACACCCCCTTCGGCTTCCGGTACGGTAAAGAGGGCCGTTACGCTGCCGGCACGGGTGCTCCGGGCCAGAAAAGAGGCCACACCGGCGGTGTCGGTTTGGACGGTGGTGCCTGCATCCAGCCCGGTGACGCCGGCTGCGGCTGGCCCGGCCAGTCCGTCAAGGCGGATGTCCATTTTCGGGATGCCGTTGCCGTATGTATCGGTCAGGGTGGCGCTAAAGCGGATCGCCGCTTCCCCATCGGCGGGGGCCATCGCAGGGGTGGCAGCTACCCGCAGGCGCTCGGGGGCGGCCGAGGTTACGGTGAAGGGCTCCGAGGTCACCGTCTGCTCGCCGTCGGGCGTCGCCACTTGGAGCGTGTACGTGCCGGCCCGCGTCGGTCGGAGGTCGTCGAATACCGCGATGCCCTCCGCATCGGTGCGGGCGCTGTTCGAGCCCACCAGGCCCGCACGCGGGGTAAACGTTGCGACCAGAGGCGCATCGGCCACCGGAGTGCCAGCGGAATCCACCTGGCGTACGGCGGGTGCGGTGTTCATCCGTTGGCCAGCTTCGGTGGCAGCGCCAGGTGGTGTCGTAAAGTGGAGCAGCGTGGTGCGCACCTCCAGGCTGACCGACGCGCTGGCGGTGGTCCCCACCTCGGCATCGGCCGCATCGATGGTGGCGGTGAGCACCACGGGGCCCGTCTGCTCGTTGGCGCCGCTCACCTCCGCGGTAGCCCGGCCGTCGCTATCCGTAGGTGCCTGCGGGACAATGGTCGCACGGCCCGGAGCGTTGCTCGTAAATGCCACGGGCGCG